>WBZN01000069.1_pt1 | contig 159561 bp, 151 predicted proteins | sample 5204281 | NCBI WGS metagenome assembly WBZN01 (sample SAMN12344347, study PRJNA552823) | activated sludge metagenome | biome: Activated sludge suspended growth; feature: Nitrification reactor; material: Wastewater; isolation source: activated sludge from nitrification reactor of wastewater...
TATGTACAACGATACCGTGTTGGGCTTCAACAAGTCGGGCAAGGAAGTGGCGCGGATCCAGGTCGAAGAGCCGATCTACATTCGGCCGGCCGAACGCGTGAACTGGCTGTAGAGAAATCGGAAGCAGTCGGGAGGGGCAGGCCGGTGCTCCTCCCGGCCCTTCGTCTGCGTTCTGCCTGACGGGCTCAACATGATTGGAAAGCCTCGCGCAAATTCATGGACATACGTGGTCGGTTTATCGGACTCGTTCTCGTCGCTACGGTCGCGCTGGCCTTCTCGTTGCTGGGACATGTGTGGTTATTTGAGCAATGGCGTATCCAGCAGGAGCGGCAACTCCATCGTTCGACCATTCTCACGGAGGTCGTGCGCCTGCAACGATTGGTGATGGATGTGGAAACGAACTTTCGCGGGTATCTCCTCACGGAACAGCAATCGTTCCTCGAATCGATCAATCAGGCTGAAAGCCGGCTGGAAACCGGCATGGCAACTTTGACCGAGCTCACGGCCAATGTGCCCGGTGTGCAGGCCGGAAGAGGAGTGCTGTTTGCTCGTCTCAAAGAGTTCATCGAGAGCAAGAAGACACTCATCGCCGTGGTCGGGACGGATAGGCAGGAGCAAGTCCGCTTTTATGTGCGAGGCGGGAGCGGTCGAGCGTTATTCTTGACCATCGAAAAGGCGATCGGTGATTTCGAGATGCGAATCGAACGCGAAATCCCGTCGGCATCCCTCACGTATGAAGCATGGCTGAAACGGGCTCGATGGCAGTTATTGTTTTTGGAGAGCCTGGGAGTCATGGTGTGCGTCTACCTCACGAGAGCCGTAGTCCTTCCCAAAAAATCCTATCTCGAACGACGCGCTCGCATTCCTCTGTGAAGTATCTCCAGAGTCCTGTTCTTTCTGTTTCCACCGCAGACATATCCAAGGCCGAAACCTCCGCTTCGAGAAAACCGCACAGTGCGATCTGTGCGAATCCGCTCACTTTGTGGCCTCACGACCGCAAAAAACGGTGAATTCTCTTCATATCGTGATGGCATACGCCTTGCTCTACTGGCTGGTATCACGGTGAGCGCGATTAAAACGGAGAAAGGAGTCGAGACATGGTCAAGATCATCAAGAAAGTTGGAGATCGAGAGTTGGCCTGGGCGATGTTAGCCGTAGCGGCGGTAGCCCTGTGGAGCACGTGGGGGATTACCAGCTAGGCGCTCCAATCGGCGATTCGACCGATTCGTTTGAGTGTAGCCCTTGTCCAGATGCGTGTGCGTGAATGTTTCTTGGGTTCCCGCTATCCAGTAGACTCTTCCCTCTCCTGACGATCCAGTAGTTCCTTCAAGACCACCGCCTGATTGTGCTCCAGATCTGACGCCCCGAACAGCAGCGTGAGCGTCCGCGCTCGAGCCAGCCTGGCGAGTTCCTCGATAGCGCTGCGCTGTTCCCGTTGTGCCAACTCCTCGCGGTAACGAGCGCGAAATTCATTCCATTTTAGCGGATCATGGCCGAACCATTTGCGGAGCGCGGTGCTCGGGGCTAATTCCTTTCGCCAGCCGTCAAGCCGTGCCCGCTCTTTTGTACAGCCCCGCGGCCATACCCGGTCGACCAATATTCGAATCCCATCGTGCGGATCCGGTTCGCTGTATACGCGTTTGATATGAACCACGGCGATTCCAGGTTAGAGCAGAGTAGCTAGATACTCTGTAATGTCTACGGACGTCCTGATGGAGGCGCCCAGCAGATCATGACGGATGACCGAAGAATAGTCGACCCGCCGTTCTCTTCGACAGGGAGGGTCGAAGGAGCAGGGGAGGTGTGTCCGCCATGATCGTCATTGCTTCCGCGATGGGGCGACGTGTGAATCGCAATGGTATTTCTAGTCATCAGCTGTTCGGCCGTGAGCTCGTTCAGGTCATGCCATCCGGCGAGGGCAGAGAGGATGTCAAACTCGCTAATGAACCCCACCTAGGCGCCGTGATCATCGACGACGGGAGCGCCGGAAACATGAGCGGATAGCATTGAGATTGTGATCTCCATTCTGTCTTGTCCGAAACCAAATTGTATCGCATTTGCCCCCACAATTTGGCCGACGGTTTTGAAGCCGCCTGCTGGAATGCCCACGCGAGGCATAACGACTCCGTTCTTTCTGAGGTTCCTTCTTCTCCCTGTCGTTTCCGTTCAGCAAGCCAGGTGCCAGGTCGGGTGATGATGCGGATCAGTGAATTTAACTGCAAACGATTCGCGAAAAGACAGTGGAGCTTGGAGCGATTTCGCACGAGATGCACTGTGCGAAATGCTTCAACTCCAATGGGGGATTACGTGATCCCCACTCCGTAGCATCGCTCAGAGCGGGAATGCCTTCGACGCATGTCCGCAATCGATAGGACCATATATTGCAAAGCTATTTGGCACGACTAGAACTCCAGCAGGCGCACCGTCAGGTTCTGGTGCAGGGGAGGCGCGATGATTCGTCAAGCTGGTTCCCCGGGTGATGATGTGATCGACAACCAAATTTTAGTGCTGCTGCACCACCATCGGCGATTGACCTTCCTCACCCTGGCTGACGCGCTTCCCCTGTACACGTGGCAATCACTGTTCGCGGCGTTGAACCGGTTGAGGACTCAAGACCAGGTCGAACTGTTGCCCCTGGCTGCGGATTACGAAGTGGTTTGGCGGCATGGTTGCGAGGAAGAACCTCTGTTGTCGAAGGGGGCGTATCTGCAGGTGCAATGATGCGCGTGTCCTGGCCGGTTCTTCTTGGATGCCTTGCCCTAGCGGGAGCCAGCCAATTGGCCGGATGCGGGAACACCGCCCCTGTGTTCGACCTGAAGACCGACGATCCGGGACAGGATCAAGGAAAGATTGCTGAGTTCTATGCGCATGAAGCCACGAGGCTGAGACAGATGGCGCAGGATTACGACCATCGTGTGGCCGTGTATGAGCGCCTATTTGGTCCTCACTCCGATTGGGTCGAAGGCACGCGCCTCTTGGCCCAATCGTACGAGGCTGCGGCGCAGGAGCAAGAGCGGATAGCCGCTCGCCATCAGCGTCTGCATGACCGGCGTTCTCAAGCTGCATACCAGGAATCCCGCTGAATGGCATCGGAGCAGGAAGGGGGAGCCCATGTGGCGATATACGACCATCGGATTGATCATCGCAGGGTTGTGCGGTCTGGCGGGTTGTGGAAACACGGTCAGTCCGGGGCAGCGCGGTCTCCGCTGGTACCCGTTAACCGAAGGGCTGACGACCGAGACCTTAAAGTCGGGGTTTTATTGGAGAGCCCCCTGGAATGATGTCTATGTCTATGACGTGCGGCTGCAGAGCTACACGGAAATGGTCGATGCGCTGAGTTCCGACGATCTCCTGGTCAAGTTGAAGGCGGCGATCATCATGCGCCCGATTGCCGAAGAAGTGTATTTCCTCGCGCAGGAGATCGGGCCGGACTTTTATCCCAGGGTTGTCCGACCGGAGCTGTTGGCCGCGGTGCGCAGCGTCGTGTCGAACTATCCGATGGTCGCGGTTCCTGAAATGAGCGCGGAGATCGCCAGTAAGGTTCAGGCGGTCGTGGTGGAAAAACTCAAGGGGCGTCATCTGGAGGTGCATAGCGTCGCGCTCGCCGATATTGAATTGGCCAAGATCGTTCTGGAGGCGGTGGAGCGCAAACAGGCGAAGGAGCAGGAAAAAGAACAAAAGGAATTCGAGCTCGTCATTGCGGAAAAGGAAGCGGAGATCGCCAGGCGGCGGGCACGGGGCGAGGGCGATGCGATTCGAATCAGATCGGAAGGCGAGGCCGAGGGGCTGAAGATTCGAGCGCTGGGCCAGGCGAATGCGCAACAAACGATTACAAAAACCCTGACCCCGGAATATCTGCAGTACAAGCTGTACGACAGTCCCAACGCCAAAATGGTGTTGCTGCCTGATCATTTACGCGTGCCCATTCTGATCAACCCGGACCAGGATCGCGGGACGAAGCCGGCTCCTGAGAGCCTCATGCGCATGGAGCAGGACCTGATGGGCCGGGGACGCTAAACCCCCTCATGGATGGTGATCGATCGAAGGAGACGAAGCATGGCATGTAGCCGGTGTCAGGGCCTGATGGTGGCCGAGACGCTGTTCAATCCGACTGAAGGGGTGACCCATACGTGGGTGCCGGTCGCACGCTGCCTGAATTGCGGCAATCTGGAAGATGCGTTGATCCGGCTGGCCCGCGGCATCTCCGCCCGTCTGGTAGGCCGGCGCACCAGGCCTGGCCCGCAGCGGAGAGGGGTGTGGAGTGAGGAGATCCGCGGACGGCCAAGGAAATGAAGGGGCTGTCCGCACAGGGTGAGACAGGTTGGCGGCTACGGACTGTTGCGAGGCACCAGAAAGAAGGAGGCGCCATGGAGGGCTACGGGAAGCGCGTACTGATTGCTGACGATGAAGAAAGTGTGCGGCGGTTGGTTGCGGTCGTGCTTGAGCAAGCCGGGTATATTGTCTATGCGGCAGTCGATGGCGTCGAGGCGTTGGGCGAGATGAAGAAACGGCGTTTTGATGCGGTCATTTCTGATTTTCATATGCCCCGGTTGGACGGCGAGCAATTCCTCCTGCTTTGTCGCCTGATGTGGCCGGACATACCGGTGTTGCTGCTGTCGGCTGAGTTGCGGGAACTCCCCCCGTCCCTCAAGCAGCAAGGCGCGCGGATCCTGATCACGAAGCCATTCTCTCCGCAGACGTTGTTACGGGCCTTGCAGGAGTCGGTCTCATTGCCCGATAGCGACCGACTATCCGAGCGTATTACGTCACACGCCTCATAAATTTCATCTCCAGTGGCTCGACACCGGTAAGTTGTCTCGGTGCGCAGGGTGAGCCTCGCATGCCTGCCACATCGCAACGAGTGTGCGTCCCATCCATAATCATCCCGCTGCATTGCCTGTCGGTTTCGTCATTGACTCGGCGCGAAGGAGCTGGAGAGTCTCCAGCGATCCGACGGCGCGATTCCGCACGGGCCGAGCGGTGCGGAATCTGCGAGGTATTGGGTTTTCGAGGTGATGCTCGCCGTTCTCGATACCGATGCGAGAACGGCCGCCAGTGTTTGTGGGCGCTTTGCGCGCCCTTCTCCCGCAGGACCATATCTTGCTTTGATCAATGGTGTAGTGGCGCTACGGACCGGCGGAAAAGAGGAGGGCTTATCATGAACGCTCAGCTGTCCCAGGCTTGTGTCATTCTGGCGTTGAGTACGCTTGTCGGGTGCGCGGGCATGTCGGACACCAAGTCGTTGTCCGTCCAATCCGGTGTGTTGGCGCCGGGGACGGCGCAAGGGGCATCCGAAAGTCGGCTTCAATGGCATGCAGAGGCGCAAGAACTGCGGGCATTTGCCGATCACCATGAGGTAGAGGCCGAAATGTTGTTGCAGCACCCATGGCCGGCGGATGCTCGGTTGATCCAGCAGCGGCGGGCGCTCGCCCGACAGTTGCGGGTGGCGGCGGAGCAGATCGAACAACGGGCTGAGGAGATGCCATAGATCTGAGCGGAGTCCGACTCGGCCGCAGGAAGGATCATTTCATGCGTGACCGGTTGGTGCTGATGCGGGGAGCGGTGCTGGCTGTCCTGCTGATCGCTAGAAGCATGGAGAAGGCTCGCTCAGCGATCGACATTGCGAGCGGAGCCGGCATGACCTTTCCGTTCGACCTCCGGCAGGTGTGAGGCACGGGAGCCAATCATGGCGTGTCTTTTCGGAGCCTGGACCTGGCGAATGCGGACGTGTTCGGAGGAAAGGTCGGGCATTTCTTTGATGACAAGGGCCGGGAGTGGGTTGGCGTGGAGGTCGAAGGGTTCGTCAGCCATCCGCGTGTAACCCATCAGACATCGTCCGGATCTCCTGCTCCGTCTGTGGTGGCGGGAACCGGCGAGCCCGTCCGCATTGTGACGACCGCGCTCAATGTGCTCGCTTGATATCCTCATGGCCGGTTGCAACCTTACCCAGGAATCGGCTTGGCGGCGGTGAGCGCCACGGTGTCAGGTCCGGGCCTGGCCGTCTCCGATTCATCCCCCGGGCTCAGTCTTCCTGCCGGGGTCAAGCTCTTGCTGAACGAAAGGGCCGCCGTGTTTTGTGAAAGGCGTCTACCAGGCGCCGAGATCTATCGCAGGAGTGGCCTGGCATTTCAGGTAGTCAGAACGAGCGGCAACGAGGAGACGAGGCCATGAATGATGGAAGGCCGCAGAATGATGAATCGGGGTGGAGACCGCGGTGTGGACGTATTTGCAGCAATGTCGGATTTGCTCGATGGCGGAATTATTTCGCCCTGTGCCGGCGTTCACGGCCAATCAATTGTTCCTGACTGTGGAGCGGCTGAGCCGCGAAGACAAGGTGGCGCTGCGGTACAGGAACCGTACTGAATATGTTATGGTGAGGTCGAGCATCGTAAACAAGGGGCCTTGCGAAATGTCGGGCGTACCGTTTGGAGACTAGACATGAGGGAAAAGGGTATGAAAAAGAAGGCCGCGCCGAAAAAGGCCGCCACGCGACCGGCGAAGCAGGCCGGTAAGGCATCAGCCCCGGCGAAGCGTTCGGGGCCTGTGCAGGATATTCAAGTGCGGATTGCGGCCAGGGCGCATGAGCTGTATGAACAACGGGGCTGCCTGGACGGGTATCACCTGCGTGATTGGCTGGAGGCTGAACGGGAAATTTTGGGTCACCCGGTCGAGATGGACAAATCTTCCGAACGCGTGTAGCCCTCTCTCCCGACCGATGGATCGCCGGCCTTGTTCTCCATGCCTGTCACAGGCGCTTGTGGGTCGGGTTCGATGTGTCCTGCCGTTCGGTCATCTCATAGTCCCTTCCAGCTGATCGACCATACCTGAAATCGCATCGAAGCCGGATTGCCAAAACGGGTGAGAGTTCATGTCCACCCCCACCTCGGCAAGGATGGCCTGAGGCGCTTTCGACCCGCCAGCCGCGAGCAGGTCCAGATATTTGGGGACGAATGCGCCGCCCTGTTCCTGGTACATGCGATAGAGCGCCAGCACGAGCAGGTTCCCGAAGCTATACGCATAACAGTAGAACGGGCTGGCATACAGATGCGGGATGGTGAGCCATTCCCATTGGAACTCTTGCGGCACGCGCAGCGATTTTCCGAATTGCTGCCTGAGTAAGGTCATATAAGCGCTCGCCAGATCGTTCGTCGTTGCGCCGTGGGCCACCATGTCGTGGGCAGTCCGTTCGAAGGCCACAAAGTATGCCTGCCGCATGACTGTCGCGTAGATATCATCCAACTGATTGATGAGCAGGCTCTGCTTCACGGACGTGCTTGTCTCCGAGGCCATCAAGGCATCGGAAAGAATACGCTCGCCGAACACAGACGCCGTTTCCGCGAGCGGCAGCGTCGAGTGGAAGGTGAAGACATTGTGTTCCTCCGCCATCATGGCGTGAACGGCATGGCCTAATTCATGGGCCATGGTGGCAATGTCGCGCGCCTCGCCGGTGAAATTCAGCATGACATAGGGCGTCAGGCTTGGCGTCACGCTGTAGCAATAGGCGCCGCCCATTTTTCCCGTCTTCATGCGCGCATCGATGTGGCGATCGGCAAAGACGCGTTGCGCGAGTTCGGCAAGGTGCGGTGAGAAGCCGTAATAGGCGTCTAATACCATCCGGACCGCATCCGGGTATCGGTAGGTCTTTTGTTCCGCCCGGTGCGGCGCATAGATGTGGTAACGGTTCATCGTGCTGATCTTGCACAGCCTGGCCTTGAGCTTGAAGTAGCGCTGGAAGATCGGGGCGTTTTTCATACAGACGGCTAAGAGCGCTTCCACCGCGGAGTCGGGAATATCGTTGCTGAGGTTCCGGGAGGCCAGCGGCGTCTTGAAATGGCGGAGTTGAAGGTTTTCCGCCTTCCAATCATTGATCAACGTCTTATAGATCTCTCCGAGCAGATCCTGCTGGGATTCGTACACGCGATACATTTCCCGGTAGGCGGCTTCACGCATTCCGGCTTTCGGGCTTCTCAGGTAGGCCGTCAACGCTTCGCGGTTCATGGTCTTTTTCTTGCCGCCGACGCGCAGTGTGAAGGTGAAGCCGTTGGTGACCACATCGTAGAGCTGATGCACGGCGCTTTGTCCGGTGATGTTCTTGATGTTGATGATCTTCTCTTCCGGTTCCGAGAGCGTGTGCGGTTTGAAGCGCCGGATCGTTTCCAGGTGATACCGGAAGTCCCCGCTGTTCGCCATCAAGCGTTCCGCATTCTTCTCATCGACACTTTGCCACCACAGATCGAAAAACAGGAGGCGATTTTGGAGAGTCGTGAGGTGCTCCTCCACTTTGGTCTTGAATGACCGGGCCTGCAGCTGCTTGGTATCCTCAGAAAACCAGAGATACGAGTAGGCTCCCAGCCGGCCGGAATCTCTGGCGATCTGTTCCGACAGGGTCAGGAGATTCAAGAAGCTCTGTTCGGGCATGGTCGCGGAGAGGTCTGGGCGCGCCGCTTCGAAACGTGCAACCTTGACGCTCAGGTCTTTCAGATATCGGTCGAATTGTTTCACGGGATCGACGACGAGGTCGGAGAGGTCCCAGCGGTCGGCAAACTCGCGGGACGCAGTGGTACGACGGGATGATTTTGCAGACGCAGTCTTGCGCAAAACGGTCATGGTCGAGGCTCCTACAAAGTGAGTGATAGCCGGAATCATACCATCCCCGTCGCTTCAGGGCGTGTAGATTCTTTGAGGGCGCACTCATCCGGCCGATGCACCGTTGACAGGTCTCCCTTGAGTGTTACAATCCGTCCCATGGTGGGACATGACTGAACAAGAGATCAATCGGGCGATCCAATATGTGACGGCGGCGACCTCGTATGGCCGGGACACGGTGGCGGAGATACTCCGGACGGGACTGTCGGAGCTGTCGCAGTTATCGACACAATCGACCCGGCGGTTCGAGCGTGAAGATTTGATGGGCTATCTCTGTCAGTGGACGATGAAACGCACCGGCCACCCGGAGCCGTTGGTGCGCGAAGTGCTGGATGGGGCAGGCCGCTGGTTGGATGATGTGGCGACGACATTAGCCGAGCAGCGCGAAGCGGAGGCCAATGCCGGGGATGACGATGAAACCGGAGCCGCATCGGCGTGAGGTATTGGTTATGTGTGCATCGTGACAGGTCGTTCGTCAACAGCGCCAGATGCGAGCGCCGTTCCTGTCGAGAGCTGCTTAATCAACGACGTGGAGGGTCAGGCGGGGAGAGAGCCCTTCAATAGTTCGAGGTTCTTGGTTACCATCGCGTCTCCATTCTTCGTGGACACATCGATCCCCTGGTCTGACACCTGGCGGCATTCGTCGACACGGTTCAGTTTCAGCAGCGACTGTGCCAGCGCGTAGTACGCTGCGGAATAGGTCGGTTTCACCGTGATGCACTGCCTCAAGGCCTTCGCGGCTTCCTCGAAGTTGGCATCTTCCATATACGCTTTTCCCAACCCGAACCAGGCGACATCGTCGTCCGGCTCAATAGCTAAGACTCGCTTCAGGGGTTCAATTCTTGGATTCGGCATGGCATCTCCGGGGTGAGTCGGCAAGGGTGCGAGAACCGTAGCACGCGTTTCCGCACATTGTCTACGCTCTTTCCTGCATGATAGGCTGAAGAAACTGTTCATGTCTCGTGAGGGATTTGCGTGTATGGCCGATGGCGTATCGCTGAGGTCAGAACACCGTTATCTGCTCCTGCTTGGCATGTAACGTGGCACCTTTCACGCTTCACGCACTCTGAATATGGGAACAACCGGTCTTGTTTACGATCCCCGCTATCTGGCGCACGACATGGGCGCCGGACACCCGGAGTCGCCCAACCGGCTTCGCGCGATCATGCAGAGGTTGGAGCAAAGCGGGTTGGCCGCTGAGCTGACGCGCATCGCGCCGCGAATAGCCGAGGATGAATGGGTGACTCTGGTCCACCGCCCTGAGTATGTCGAGCACCTCAAGAGAGAAGCGCCGACCAGCGGACGGATATCCCTGGATGCCGATACCTCCATGTCGCCCGGATCGCTGACCGCCGCCTATCTGGCCGCGGGCGGGGTCCTAGCCGGTGTGGATGCCATTATGGCCGACCAGGTGCAGCATGTGTTTTGCGCCGTACGTCCCCCGGGCCACCATGCCGAATCCGGGCGGGCCATGGGCTTCTGTCTGTTCAACAACGTGGCCATTGCGGCGCGCTACGCGCAGAAACGCTACGGCCTGCAGCGGGTCTTGATCGTCGATTGGGATGTCCATCATGGCAATGGCACGCAGCATAGTTTCGATGCAGATCCCTCGGTCCTGTTTTTGAGTACCCATCAGTACCCGCATTATCCCGGAACCGGCCGCGCGACCGAGTCCGGCATCGGCGCGGGCGAAGGCTTCACAATCAACGTGCCGATGGAAGCGGGCGAAGGCGACGACGAATATCGGGCGGTGTTTCAGAAAGTCCTGGTTCCTGCCGCCGAGGCCTTCAAGCCGGAGCTGGTCATCATTTCCGCCGGATTCGATGCGCATCGGGATGATCCCCTGGCCAGCATGGGCGTCACGGAAGATGGGTATGCGGAGCTGACGTCGATCGTGGCCGGCATCGCCGGTCGGCATTGCCGGGGACGGCTGCTGTCCTCGCTTGAAGGAGGATACAATCTGACGGCCCTGGCGGCTTCGGTGGAGCGGCACATTCGGGCGCTGGTGGCGTCATGAAATGGCAGCTAAAGCTGTTGCTCGGCATCGCGGTGATCTCGGGACTGGGCTACCTCTATTACACCGAGGTGAAACCAGTCGTCATTTTCGGGCTCCGGTCCGACTATGCGCATGCCATTCCGTTTCAGAAAATTCCTGAAGGGTTGACCAGCTTGAAGGCTGAATCCTGCGGACAATGTCATCGGGAGATTTATGAGGAGTGGAAGACCAGTATCCATGCGCATGCCTATGAAGACCCATTTTTTCAGGCTTACTGGAAGAAGGATAAGCACATCTGGGTCTGTTTGAACTGCCATACGCCGCTGGAGAATCAACAGCCGACATTGGTGAAGGAGATCCCGCGAGGCCGCGTCGAGAAGGCGACGCAGGAACCAAATCCCCATTTTGATGCCGCACTGCAAAAAGAGGCGATCACGTGCGCGGCGTGCCATGTGCGCGACGGGGTGATTCTCGGGCCCTTTGATGATTCGGCCGCGCCACACCCGACACAATTCGATCCGTCATTCCGCACCGCGCAGTTTTGTTCGCGTTGCCACAATGTCGTCTCAGGGCCCGCGCAGTTCTACAATGTGGGGCCCTGCGGCACCTACGCCGAGTATGAAGGCAAGTATTTCATGCAGGAGCGGGGTTTTATCTGCCAAAGCTGTCATATGCCGGAGGTGGACCGCCCGGTGGCCGAGAATGGGCCGATCAGGCGGGGGCGCCGGCATCTTTGGCGCGGCGGTCATGATCCCGACATGGTGAAGCGGGCGGCGGCGATTCAGGTGAAAGTCGATCCCCCCAGGCCCAAGCCCGGCGAGCAGGTGACGGTGGCCCTAACCCTCATGAACGCTGGAGCGGGACATAAGCTTCCCACTGGCGATCCCGACCGGCACTTTACCGTCGAGTTTACGGTGAAAGACGGCAATCAGCGCATTCTCGCTGAAAAAAGTCATACGATGGGCCGCTGGATTATGTGGCAACCGGCCATTGTGGAGTTGTACGATAACCGCCTGCTTCCTCTGGCGAGCCGGGACTATCAATTTGCGTACCGGATGCCGGAGGCGTCGAAGGGGTTGACGTTGAAGGCTCGTGTTCGGTACCACATTCTGACCGACGGTCAGCATGACATGTTGAAGACAAAATACGGCCTCATGGCGGACGATCCATACGCCTTCACGGTCTATGAGCGCGAGGTGCCGCTCAACGAAGACCTGGCGGCCGCATTCGTCGATCCGTTGCCTGAACCGCCGCCGATGGCGTGTGCACATCCACCAGTCCCACGAGGGTAAGTATTCACCGACCGAGATCGAGGAACCCATGCAACATCCATTACTCATAGACTGTGAGACGCTTCAGAAACGTTTAGGACAACCAGGCCTAGTGATCATCGATGTGCGGGGACGGTCCACCTACGAGTTCGGCGGCCATATTCCCGGCGCCGTCCATTCCACCTGGCACGAATATAGTGATCCGGAGGCCATCGCCAAAGGCCTGCTGGATCCGGACCTAAAACGGATCGAGAAACGGGTGCAGTCGCTCGGGGTCAACCGGGACAGCGAGGTCGTTATCTATTCCAATCCGTTCGACAACTGGGGCGATGAAGGCCGCATGTTCTGGATGTTGGAATACCTGGGCCATGCAAATATCAAGGTGCTGGATGGCGGATGGGTCAAGTGGATCCACGAGCGCCGCCCGTTCGAACATGGCGCAGTCCGGCCCACGCCCGGCAATTTCACGGTTTCGCCTGTGGCCTCGGCGATCATCATGAAGGATGAGTTGAAAGGGATTGTGCGAAACCCCCATTCGACGACGACGCTTGTGGATGCGCGGAGTCTGGAAGAATACCTCGGGAAGGAAGTGTCCGGCATTCCGAGACCCGGCCATATACCCGGTGCGGTGCATGTCGCATGGAGCGGATTTCTCAATGCGGATGCCACGGTGAAGGATCTGGCGGCCATTCACGAGCAGCTGGCACTCAAGGGGCTGAATCCGAAACATGAAACGGTGTGTTACTGCACGGGCGGGGTGCGTTCGGGGTGGCTGTATTTTGTGCTGCGCCTCGCGGGGTATGAGCGGCTGCGTAATTATCCGGGTTCCTGGTGGGAGTGGAGCCGGGATTTCGCCTGCCCGGTGGAGAAGGATCTGCTCGCGTTGCAGAAATTGCTTGGCCTGTCGGAGTCGCAGGTGCCGACCGGCATGCGTCCGTCTTGACAGGATAGGGGGCCGTCTTTATGCTGAATTACAGCGGATCTGGATTCATGCAGTGCACATACTTACAAGAGGAGGCGTTTCATGCAGACTGCTATGTGGCGGGGAGTCGTAATGGCTGGAGTCATGGTGGCGCTCGTTGGAGCGCCGATGGTGTCCAGCGTGGTCTTCGCGGCGGGAAATAAACATCAAGCGGAAGCCGTGGAACATGCCAAGGAAGCGGTGGCGCATGGAAAGCAGGGCCATGCGGATGCCTTGGTGAAGCATGCCGAAGCGGCGCTCAAGCATGCCGAGGGTGCAATGGCGGAGACCAAGAATCCTCATGTGGGCGAAGCTATCAAGGGCCTGAAGGACGGGATCGAGCACGGCAAGGCCGGTCATGCGGATGTGGCGACCAAAGCGGTCGAGAATGCCCTTCCCCATCTGTCCGAAGGTATGTAACCAGTTCTTGCGCATCGACGACGCGTACGATAAAACGGGCAGGGGTATCCCTGCCCGTTTTTCTTTGGAGAAAGGCAGCATGATGCGGGTCGGATATGTTCAATATGATCCGGTGTTCGGCGCGGTCGCGCACAACCTCGATGTCGTGACGGCTCATCTTGAGCAGGCGGAGACCGATCTCATGGTGTTGCCAGAACTGTTTGCCACCGGCTATCAATTCACGTCGCAGGAGGACGTGTCGGGATTGGCGGAACCGGTGCCGGATGGGCCGACGACTCAACGACTGCTGGCGATTGCCGCCCGCCGCAAGATGACCATCGTCGCTGGGTTGGCGGAACGGGCGGGCACAAGGTATTTTAATTCGGCGGTGGTGGTCGGGGAAAAAGGATTCATCGGCTGTTACCGGAAGACGCATCTTTTTTTCGAGGAAACCCTGTTCTTCAGCCCGGGGGATAGCGGCTTTCAGGTGTGGGATATCGGTGTCGCCAAACTCGGCGTGATGATCTGCTTCGACTGGTACTATCCCGAGGCGGCTCGCACCCTGGCTCTGCTGGGGGCGGAGATCATTGCCCATCCGTCCAATCTGGTTCTGCCGAACTGTCCGGACTCCATGGTAACACGGTGTCTGGAGAACCGCGTGTTCAGCGTCACGGCAAATCGGGTCGGCAGCGAGGCCCGCGGCGGAAAAGATCGGCTGACGTTTATAGGTCTGAGTGAAATCGTCAGCCCCAGGGGAAAAATTTTGCACCGGGCACCGCATGACCGCGAAGACGTGACGATTGTCGAAATCGATCCTGCGGAGGCGAGACAGAAGGCGCTCAATACCTACAACGATCTCCTGCGAGATCGCCGCCCATCCATGTATGGCGGCTGAGAAAGATCGCTTGCGTTTCATGACTCAACTTGCGCCACTCACGGCCTCACGGTAGGATGAACCATGATAACTCCCCTCAGTAAAGGCGTCTTGCTTGTGGCGGCGCCGGCGTTGAATGATCCCAATTTCAGGCAGGCGGTCGTTCTGCTGTGTGAGCATGGGCCTGAAGGTGCACTCGGGGTGATCGTCAATCGTCCGACGGCCATGTCCATCTCCGAAGCGCTGCCGCAGGTTCCCATCCTGGAAGGCCAGCCGCACGTGCTGTACTCAGGCGGCCCCGTGCAAACCAACCAGGTGATGATGCTCTATCGCATCAGCGACACGCCAGAGAATTCGCACCAGGTGTTGGAGGGCGTTTGCCTGGGCGGGGATTTAGAAATCATGGAACGGATTCTCATGGAGCAACCGGGAAAAGAATCATTCCGGGCCTACCTGGGGTATTCAGGCTGGGGACCGGGGCAGCTGGAGTCGGAGATGCAAACCGGTTCGTGGATTACGCTGCCGGCTGATCCCTCGATTGTGTTTGAGAAAGAATCGACACGCATTTGGTCGGATATCGTGCTGTCGCTCGATGAGACCTCCCGCCACTACGCGGATATGCCCTTCGATCCCTCCTCGAATTAGATACGACGCTAAAGAAGTCTGCCGTTCGCTTCCAGACAGACTCTAAACACTAGTCAACAGCGCTCTGGGAGCATAACTTACGGGCCTGCTGTATGCTTTTCCGATGCAATCCTCGGCGGCATCTATGCAATTATTTACGGAACCGCGCAATGGCTTTCGTTTCAGGCTCATGAGACTGAAGGTGAAGTCGTCGCCAGCGTTCAAATTCCGCAAGATGCAGATCAGGTGGCTCAGTCCAATCGCTCTGCCTGAAATAGATCCAGACATACTCTCGCAGAAGGCCTGATTGCTGAACGGTTGTGAGATCGTCAAGATACCGGTCCTGCCGTCCATCTTTGTCTCTAATTTCTTGCCAAATCTTTGCACATCCTCCTCGTGCGGCAACCTCTTCGAGGAAGGTGTGTTGATAAGATATTGCGTCAGGGTGTTGTTCGAAGAACTTTTTCTCCATCCAGAATGCACGTGTGCTGGCATACCAGAGCCATGCAGGAAGCGTGTGCTTCGAAGTGGAAGGGGCAATGATGATCTGGACATTCGAAGCGGGCAGGGGGGGCGTGGAGGGAGTGCAACCCAAAATCGCTGCGAGCATACAGATATAGATGAGTTGAAGCCGGTGGTTCATCGGTTGCTGCTGTTCCCAATGATCAACCTTGGCAGGGTGAAGGCAGTTGCCTGAAAGCAGCGTATCTTATAGCCTCATTCACACCTGACGCCTAGTTTGTTCGTCACGGATGATCACGCGTTCTACGACGTTTTTCCCTCCAGCACCTTCGCCAGGAAACGGCCAGTATGCGACTGGGCCACCTTGGCAACTTGTTCCGGTCGTCCTTCGGCCACAATCTGGCCGCCGGCCTCACCGCCTTCCGGGCCGAGATCAATAATCCAGTCGGCCGTTTTGATGACATCGAGATTGTGTTCCACGACGATGAGCGTGTTGCCGGCATCCACCAGTTTATGGAGCACGGTCAGCAGCTTCTTAATGTCGTCGAGATGCAGGCCCGTCGTCGGCTCATCCAGGATATAGAGTTGGTTGTGCGCCGACGGATCTTTGAGTTCCGCGGCGATCTTCAGCCGCTGCGCTTCTCCTCCCGACAACGTGTTTGCCGCCTGTCCAAGGCGCAGGTAGCCCAATCCGATCGACGAGAGCAGGTACAGTTTTTCTGTCAGCTTCGGGGATCCTGAAAAAAAAGCCTGGGCTTCGGCAACCGTCAGGTTCAAGACGTCGTGGATAGTTTTACCGCGATACTTGATGGCAAGAATTTCTGGTTTGAACCGCCGGCCGTTGCACTGTTCGCAGGTGGCATAAATGTCTTCGAAGAAATACATCTCCAGCTTTTCATAGCCGTTTCCTTCGCAGCGCTCGCAGCGCCCGCCGGCGGCGTTGAAGGAAAAATGACCCGGCGTGAGGCCTTGTCGCAGAGCCTGCCGTTCGGAGGCGAAGAGCTGGCGAATCTCGTCGAACGCCTTGAGATAGGTAATCGGGTTCGAACGAGGGGTTCGGCCGATCGGCTGCTGGTCGATGAGGCGTACGCCCTTGAGATGTTCGAGCCCCTTGATGGCTTGAAACCGTCCCATCGGGAGCGATTCAATTCGAAAGGCGCGCGCGGCGGCGCGATAGACCGTGTCATCAATGAGGGTGCTTTTCCCTGAGCCGGAGACACCGGTGATGCAGACCAGCATGTGAAGCGGGATTCGCACCAACAGATGTTTGAGATTGTGTTCGGCGGCCCCGGCGATGCTCAGCACCTTACCATTGCCGGACCGGCGGGCTTTCGGAAGAGGGATACGTTCCTCGCCTCGCAGGTAACGGGCGGTCAGGGATGTCTGATCCCGGATGAATTGCGCGCGCGGCGCCGCGCAGACGACCTGGCCGCCCTGTTCTCCCGAGGCAGGACCCATTTCAACGATATGGTCGGCGGCCTGGATCATGAGCGGATCGTGCTCGACGACAACGACGGTATTGCCTTCGTCGGCCAGGTCGCGGAGGATGCCGGCCAGCGTATCGGTGTCTCGCGCATGGAGCCCGATCGTCGGTTCGTCGAGTACATACAACGTTCCCACCAGACGGGAACCGAGTTGATTGGCCAAGGCGATTCGCTGCGCCTCCCCACCGGACAGGGTCTTGGTCTGCCGGGAGAGCGTCAGGTAGCTCAATCCCACACGCAGCAGAAAATTCAGTTTGGCCTGTAATTGCCGCAGAATGTCCTTGGCGATTTCCGCATCAAATGCCGGGAGGGCCAGTCGATGAAACCATTCCGTGGCGGCCTGAATGGTGAGCTCGTTCAATTGAATGAAATCGTACCCAGCCAATTTGACGAAACGGGCGGCCGGTTTCAGTCGACTGCCCTGGCAAGTCGGGCAAGTGGCAGGGCTGCGGTAGCGGCTGAGCAGGACCCGCACGTGTAACTTGTAGCGCTTGGTTTCCAGGTATTCGAAGTATTGCCGAACTCCTTCTACGTGCTCGCTCCCTTCCCAAATGAGCTGCTGCACCTCGGTCGGCAGGTCCTGAAATGGAGCGGTCAAATCGACATCCAGCTTCTTCATGGCGAGCAAGAGCTGTTTCTGCCACCAGTCCGACCCCGGTTTGCTCCACGGCTCAACTACGCCGCCGGCCAGCGACTTGCTGCGATCGGGGATGACTAGGTCTCTGTCGTAGCGCAGGATGTTCCCGAATCCTTTACACTCGGGGCAGGCGCCGAGGGGATGGTTGAACGAGAACAGCAGCGGGCGTAACGGTTCGAACGTTCGCCCGCAGCCCTGGCAGCGAAAGTGGGTGCTGTAGGTCCTAAGCCCCTGTCCGATCACCATGATCTGGCAGATGCCGTCGGCTTCCTGAAAGGCCACTTCAATGGCTTCGATGAGACGATGGCGATTGTCGGCTCTGAGAACCAGACGATCCAGGACGACTTGAATGCCGGATTCGCGTGTTTCCGGAAGCGTGACCTGGTCGTGAAGATCTAGCAGCTCGTCGCCGCAGCGTAGTCTGGTGAAGCCTCGTTTCGTCAGCGAGTCGAGCAGCGACCGGTCGTGCCCAGGACCCAGATCTTTCACGGGGAATAAGATCATCGCCCGGGCGTCGGGAAATTGCGCGAGCAGTTCTTCCGCCAATGAGCCGGGATGGTATCCTCGAGCTTCCTGGTTACAGTCCGGGCAGACCGGTTTGCCGATTTTGGCGAAGAGCAACCGCAAGAGATCGGCGACCTCGGTGGCCGTCCCGACGGTCGAGCGGGCCGTGCGAATCGGATTTTTTTGTTCGATGGCGATCGCAGGACGAATGTTGAGCAGGCGGTCGACGTCGGGACGATTCACCTTATCGAGAAACATGCGCGCGTAGGTCGAAAGGGATTCGACGTAACGCCATTGTCCCTCCGCGAACAACGTGTCGAAGGCCAGGGAGGATTTGCCCGATCCCGACAGCCCCGTGATGGCCGTGACCCTGTTGTGCGGGATGCGTAGCGAAATGTTTTTAAGATTGTTCTGCCGCGCTCCTTCGATGATCAGTTCGTCGGCTGGTCGCGTCGGGGGCGTACGGGGTGCCACGGCGGAGTGCTCCTCGTGAAGGATGACCGGCCATCGTAGCAACTGTGTGGGGTGACCGCAATGAGCGCATTCGTCGTGGGTGACGCCGCCTGTGATCCTCAAGCTCGTTTCCGTATAATGGCCGCCTCACCGGGGAGGGAGCATGCTTGATCGTTCTGCCTATCTTGCGCGCATCGGGTATCAAGGGCCGTTGACGTCTTCAGTGGAGACCTTACGGGGCTTGCATCGAGCCCATGTGATGACCGTGCCGTTCGAAAATCTGGATATCCATCTTGGGCGGCCGATCTCGCTGGATCCGTCGGACCTCTTTCGCAAGGTTGTGCTTCAACGTCGGGGCGGATATTGTTTCGAGTTGAACGGACTATTTACGCTGCTTTTGGAAGATGTGGGGTTTGCGGTGACCAGGCTGGCCGCCCGGGTGTTGTATGGTGCGGAAGGGGAGAGGCCGAGAAGTCATCAGCTGTTGATGGTCAAGACGGGCGCGAACGCATGGATCGTGGATGTTGGGTTCGGAGGTCATGGATTACTTGAACCTTTGAGGCTGGCGATTGGAGAAGAAGGGCGGCAGGGGCAAGAGTGCTTCAGGCTCGTTGTCGGCGAACGAGGTGAGTATCTGCTGCAAGGCGAGCGTGATCGTCTCTGGATGGACATCTATTCCTTCGGACTCGAATCCTGCCTGCCGGTGGACTATCTGTTCGCGAGCTACTACCACTCGCACTCACCGGACTCCCTCTTTACTCAGCAGCGTATCTGCACGATGCCGACTCCCGAGGGGAGGGCGTCACTCATCGACAATGTGCTGAAGGTGCGCGGGCATGAAGGTACGCAGGAACTTCATGTGAAAAGTGAAGAGCAGTGCAAAACGCTACTCCAGGAGCACTTTGGATTAACCATTAACGATCACTTGATGTTTTGAGCCATGGCCTCTTGGCACCTTACCGGCCGTATGCCGACCCTTGAGTTGGGCCGCCGTCATCGCAGATCGTTTCGTACACCCTCTCCGATTTCGCCTGGTAGGTCGAGCATCGCCGACCGTTTTCATCCGAGGAATGTCCGATCGGAGTCCGCATCGGCTGTAAAAGAAAAGAGCATCCACTGACCGAGCCGAGGAGTACAAGCAGTGTGAGTATTCGGATCATCGGGTCGTATCTACATATGCTCGGCTGATATGGTCTTCTGTCATGATGTCGGTCATCCTGCCTGTGGCGACACAATCCCAAGCACGGCCAGTCTATGCTGTCTTGATTGCGTGGATCGATTATTCAAGAATCCGCCGCATCGAGGCAAGTCCGTGCCTGCTGGGCAGTCCGTCAGCGATTTTCGGAAGCGGGAGGTCTAAAGGTGAGTTGGTTGGAATGTAGTTTTTGGTAGAGCTGGTGCAGCCCCGCCCAGCCTATCCACAGGCCTTCACGATCGCAGCCGAGAATTGTCGGAAGTCGCCGAGGTGTTTCGTAATGATTGTCTGGATAATATCGAGATTGAGGCGGGTGTAATCATATACGGCCACGTTGCGGAAGCCGACCATTCGCCGCATGCGTTTCGCGAGCTTTGATGAAAGTATGTCGGCAGCCTGCAGGACAGGAATGGCATCTCGGCTTTCCTGTGGCAAGCCGAACCTGCGTTGGCTGATGACATACATGGCGAGATCGATCGCGGTTTCGCATGCGCGTTGAAGATTGAGAACGATGGCATCTTGCTTCGTTTGATTCTCATAGAGATGTTCACGTTTGCCGGCATACTCTTCGCTGATGCGGGCGAGGCATCGTTCGATACTTGCCGCCTTGTTCAGCACTACGTCGTCAGCCATAGATCAGCCCGCGCTCTTTGATGTCTTTCAGTAGATCCCGTCGTTCTTCGTTGAGCCTCGCATAGTCGGAGTACGCATACATTTCGAATTCGGCTCGGGCCTGGTCGTCACAACTTTCGAGGCATCGACCGGTACTAATAATTTGCGCGCGCATGACCGTCGTCGTACTCCTCAGGTCCAATAGGTCCACATCGCGGCCAAGACGTACGGCAAGCTCCTGTGCCAATTGAAAGAACAACTCACCGGAGATCGGATTGCGCGTCAGCACAGCGAGATCGATGTCACTGTCCGGCCGCGCGGTGCCCTGGGCCTGTGAGCCGAATTGGTAGGTAGCCAGCAGATCGGGGATCTGCTCGGACAGAAATTGTGGGAGAGCTTGAAGGTTCATTGTGCGTGCCCTGCGATTGGCAGTCGAAGTATACGGGAGCTGGGATGAAATGTCGAAAGAGTCGTTTCGTGTAGGGAAGGATTATGCGCAGGAACTTGCCTACCGATAGACGTCCTTGCGGTGTTCAATCGACAGAATATCCAACCACTCGGCGCCGGTCTTTCGGTAGAGGATTCGATAGGGCTAGACTCGGTAAGACAGAATCTTGTCTTTTTGAAATTTCCCCTTCAGCGGGTTGCCGTCCAGAGGATGCTCGGCCAGGTGACGGATGGCGTCTTTGATTTTGTCGCGGGTTCCGGCGTCGAAGGATGTCAGGTCCTTGATGGCTTGTGGGGTCAGTCGCGCTTGTCTCACTGCTTTTCGCCGAACACGTCCTTGAACGACCGGAGTTTCCCTGCCTTCGCTTCCTTCAGTCCTTGCTCAAGAGACTTCACCGCTTTTGGATGTGAGAGCAGTTCCAACGTCTCAACCCAGCTTTCAAATTCTTCCGCGCCCATGACGACCGCCTTAGGCGCCCCATTTTTTGTGACGATGACTCGCTCTGACAAGCGATCGGCCTTGTCCACCAAAGAGGAGAAGCGGGAGCGGGCTTGTTTGAGCGACATGGTTTTTGTCATTGGCATACCTGATCGGTAGGGAGTGTACAGAATTGTGACTTCTCCTGCAAGCTTGTTGGCTCTATCGCGCCAGGAATTTCACCAGCGCGACGCAAACCATGTAGAGGGCAAGTGAGCCGGCCATTGAGAGCCAAAACCCGATCCGTTCGACGCCGTAGATCATGCACCCGACATACACCAGCCAGGGGGGTACGAACCAGAGCAGGTTTTTGGCATAGGTGACGAGGTGTTCACTGCCGCCGTTGAGATAGATGAGGATAAACGTCGCGCCGGTCATTGCGGGGAAGGTGCTCGCGAAGGCGGCGAGAAACGACCGCCCCTGCGAACCGAGGTATGTGGAGATGCTGACGATGGTGCCGCCCAACAGGAAGTAGAGTGCGTACTTCGCCCACTCACCCATCCGCCGCCTCCTTCACTCTCCGCGGAAGGCTTTTCGCGCCTCCGCTTCGATCTCGTGCCCCAGCCCCGTATACCGCGGCGAAAAGTGAAACACGACTAATTCGCGCACGGCAGCCTTTCTTGCCATCACGCCGGCCTGCCTGGCCGTGAGGTGATACCGGTCCCGCGCCTTGTCCGCATCCCGGTCCAGATAGGGGGCCTCACAGTAAAAGATGTCGGCGCCTCGCGCAAGATCCACAATCTTGTTTTCGTTCTCCGGATCGTAGCGAGCATCCACAACATAGGCGATTTTCTGGCCGCGCGTGAGAGTGATGAAGCGGTCGCGGATCTCACCCAGGACAAACTCGCGTTCTTCCCGATGATGTTCATGGTAGAGCGTGGCGACAAACCGAAAGTCGTCGGGCTGGCCTTGCCACAGATACTGTTTCACTTCTTTCAGCCAGTAACCCACCGGAAGCCCCGCTGCGTGCAATCGTTCTTTGTTGAAGTTGACATGGAACTGCTCCTGCAAGGCATAGGCGAATGAAGGGATGCGGTGGTTGAGTGCCGACGCGTGCACGGTGAACATGGGATCTTGGAGCACCGTGAGGGACCCATCGGTGAGGCCGTCGGCCAATGTTACATTCGGTCCGTCCTGACGTTGAAAACCATTCGTGGCTTGAAAGGTCGCTGTTCTGATCCCATCAGCATGAAACTCTTGCACGGAGATCGTGAGCGGGTAACCGTCCACGAGGTTCCAGGTATAGCCCTGAAGTTTTCCTTGAACATTTGAGGTCAGGCCCGGTGGCCCGTGGAGTCGCAACGTTTTGCCGCGGCCGAGGGCGACGCGCAGCAGAGCGTCAAACCCGATGAAGTGGTCCATGTGGGTGTGGGAGATAAAGATATCGCTCGCGCGCAACAGGCGCGTCGGCCCAAGGGCATCGTTGTGACCGAGGTCGAACAAGAGGGCGCGTTTCGACCACCGCACTTCGACAAACAGACCGGGGTCGCCGAACGCATCATTGACGAGAAAGCTGGAGAAGGAGGGATTCATGCTGCACCGTTTCGAGGCTACCCCAGCACCACTCGCATGACACCATACAGCAGGATGACTTCGACGGCATGGGCTACGATGGTGACAGACAAGTTTCTGGAGGCGACCCACAAGCTGCCCCAGACCAGGCCATCCCAGACGGCAATCCAGTGGAGCTGTTGAAAGGTTGCCACCAGGAACGGATCGAAGGCAAACAGCAGAGCGCTCAATGGCACGGCGATGGCAGCGGGAAGTCCCAGCGCCAGCAACCGGCCTACCAGAAAGCCGCGAAAGTTTAGCTCGACGATGGTGGCAATGAACAGAATGAACCATGGCACCATGAGCAGCAGCGGAATTTTGGCATGGGGAGTCTCGGCGAGAAACCGATAGTCTCCTCCAAGCAGAGGAACCAGATAGAGAATCACCAGGAGATTGACCGTGCCGAGTGCCAGCCCGGTCGTTGTGCCCCAGCGAAGCCCCTGCGAAATGAGGGTGCTTGTCAGGCCGAGCTTTCGGCCTGGTGCGTCATTGATGCGGCTCCATGTTACCAGGGCGGCATAGGCGCAGAGCTGGGGAAGGAATTGATAGAGGCGCAGCTGCCGAAGGTCGAGCGGAGAGGCGTAATACAGGAGTGTGGCGGCGAGAGGGAGCAGCGCAAGCGCTGCCCCCCGTTCGTGGCTCTGAGTCGCATGAGCAGCCGACGCATCCTCAGGCCTGATCATGGGCCGTTATTCGAGCCGCAAGCTATACCGTTCGAGCGTGGTGGCCTTATTCCTGGCCAGGTTCGACAACGATTTGTTGTAGTCCACCGTGGCGCGGAGTTCATTGCCTTGCGCCGTGGCCAGGTCGCGCTGGAAGTCGAGCACAAAGCGTGTGGTGCTGAGGCCGACCTTCAACCGCTCTTGTTCGGCCTGCAACTGCTTTTCGGCCATGATACGGGCCGACCGAGTGGTTTCGATTCGTTTGAAATCGGTGTGCACGCGGCGGACGGCTTCGCGGACACCGACGATCACTTGTTGGCGAACGCTTTGCAGCGACGCCTGCGCGTTCCGGGACTCCAATTGTCGTTTATTGTAGGTGCTATAGGCCGAGCGGTTGCCGATTGGATAACTCAGGACCAATCCGGCGCCATAATTGTAAAAGTCTCCGCCGAAATTCCGTCTCGTGGCGTCCCCGTAGTCGGCTCCCAGGCCGGAGAGTCCCATGGTCCCTTGCACCGACAGGGTCGGGAGCAATTGATTCTTGGCGAACTTCACATTGAGGTCGCTACTCTCCACGTTCTTGCCGGCTTGTAAGACTTCCGGGCGGCGTTCCATGGCGATATCAATGGCTTCCTGAAGGCTGATGGCTTCCAGCGAGGTGGTCGGGGGATCAGTCGGCATCAGGCGCAAGTCCTGCCGAAGTTCTTCCTCAGCAGGATTCAAGAGCCGGCGCAGTTGGTCTTCCTGATCCCGAATGGATTTTTCAGCCACGAGGATCTGTTCGACGCGAGAGGCGACCGCCGCTTCCGCCTGCAGGACGTCGACGATCGACATGACGCCGGCCTTGGCCTTGGCGCGGTTACTGGCCAGGAGTTCTTCCGCTGCCTTGAGTGCCGCCTGGGCGACTTTCAGATTTTCATTCGCAAAGACCATTTCCCAGAATGTCTGCTCGACGGTGGCGATCACGGTCAAGACACGATCGAGAAACACATGTTGTTCGACGGTGGCGTTGTTTTGCGCGATCGAAATGAACGTCCGGTTGACATCCGTGCCGAAGTTTCTCAACAACGGTTGCGTGACCGTCAGCGCGAGTCCCCCTGTCCAGGCCGGGTTGAAGAGAAAGGTGTTGGGGCCGCTGACGTAGCTGCGTTGCGGGCTGTAGTTCAGGTCATAGTTGGCGCCGGTCGGGAGATTCTGGGTGATGTCGGCGGTCACGGTGGAGGTGTTCTGGTCGAATTTGGTGATGTCCTGCAGGTTTGCGCCGGTGAATCCAAGGATCGGTCGATTCAGCGGCGCGACCTGCCTGTTGTATTGGCCGTTCAAGCTGATCGTCGGGTCGAATTTCGCTTGCTCAATAATAATGTCCGCGAGGCGGCTCTCTTTGGTTTGCCGACCGATATGAATGTCGAGGTTGTTCTGCAAGGCTCTCAGAACCGCATCGGCCAGCGACATGGCTTCGCGTCGTTCGGTTGGAACGGGTTTGGTCACTTCCAGGCCGAAGGAAGAGGACGCCGTCCAGAGAAAGAGCACGGTCGCGCTTCCGATGGACAGGCATCCCCGGAGGATTGAAGGTGTCATAACAAACTCCTTGCTGCGAGGTCCGGGTTGAGCCATACTGAATTCATCATGATGGAGGCGTGGTATCACAAACGGAGATCGGTGTCCATGTTGACGCGCATGGGCCGGGCGATAAGGCTCTCGACTTGTATGGGGCTGATTGCGGTGACGGTCGGGCTGCTGTGGGTGTCGTCTTTGTTGGCGCAGTCCGTCTCAGGTGTGCGGGGATTCAATGGAGGCGTGGCGCCGCTGTTTGGCCTCGTAGGTCCCGGTAATCTGTACATCGATAACCAGGGAACACAGGGGCTTATCTATAACTTTGGAAATAACTTCGAGTCGTACAGGTTCCGGAATCCCACCACCGGTCAGGCGTGGAGTGGCGCCGTGATGACGCTTGGTCCCCAATTGTCGGTCGGTCTCATTCAGGGCGCGAATCAGTCAGGTTCCCCCGTGGTCTTTCCTCCCGTGCCGCGTGACGCCGGACCCCTGCCTCCGGTTCAATCGGGGCTGCTCGACGATATTCCCTAAGCAGCCAATCGACTTGCGGAGCGCGTTCCGTACGTTTCAACCGGGAGAGGCGCTCCGAACGCTCCGTCCGCTCAAGTTCTTTCTTCCGATCTAGTTTCTGAGCTTCCGGCGGCAAGTCTTTTCGCGCCTGGAAAGACCTGGCTCTGTGGCGGTTTGGTGTATCGCGGCAAGGCTGTCACAGCGAAGAGCCCGGGGAAATGTTGATTGTCCACAGAATCCACAGCCTGCAAGTCGAATATGTCTCCTGTAATTTTTAGGGCAATCAATCATAACTAGTTTATTTTATTGAAAGTTTTTAATTTTTCTGATTTCGGATTGGCTGGAATAATTTCGGCGGTATGGCGATTGCTTTGCCCACGGTCGCTACCTGTGATTGTCTGTTTCGCAACGAGACGACAAAAACATTGCGCTCATGTCAAAGATGTCAATTGAATCGCATATGGAGAACGGAAAGAATGCCGACAGACGGTGGTAGGCGCGGTGTGGTACGGGCCGCTGAGTTCACGCTCCTGTCATCGACCGTTCAAGATCAAAGGAGATTGTTTGTATGAGGATTGCCCAGGTCTCGCCGCTTTGGGAAAGTGTCCCTCCGAAGTTGTATGGAGGCACAGAACGCATCGTTTCCTACCTGACGGAAGAACTTGTCCGCCAAGGCCACGAAGTGACGCTGTTTGCCAGCGGTGATTCAGTGACAAAGGCAAAGTTGGAATCCCCGTGCCAGCAGGCATTGCGTTTGAATACGGGAATTTTCAACCGCGAAGCCCCGCTCATTCAGATGATGGAGCAGGTGTTCGCTGCCGCCGACCAATTCGACCTCATCCACTCCCATCTCGATTTTTTAGCATTTTCGCTGTCCCGCCGCTGTCGCGTGCCGGTCGTCACGACGCTGCACGGCCGGTTGGATTTGCCCGAGCTCGTCCCGGTTTTCCGTGACTTTGCGGAGTTGCCGCTCGTCTCCATCTCGGACTCGCAGCGCCGGCCGTTGCCCTGGTGTAACTGGGCCAACACTATCTATCACGGGTTGCCGAAGGATCTGTACAAGTTCAATGCAGAACCGGGCAAGTACCTTGCGTTTCTCGGCCGTGTCTCCCCGGAAAAGTGTCCGGATCAAGCGATCGAATTGGCAAAACGTGTCGGCTTGCCTCTGAAAATGGCGGCGAAGGTCGACCCGGCCGATCGTGCCTACTTTGAACGGGTGGTGGAACCGCTCCTCGACCATCCCTTGATCGAGTTTGTCGGGGAAATCACCGACGCGGAGAAGAGCGACTTCATCGGAAACGCAATCGGGCTGATCTGCCCGTATGACTGGCCCGAACCGTTCGGCCTCGTATTGATTGAAAGTCTTGCTTGTGGTACACCCGTCCTCGCCTACCGCCGGGGATCTATTCCGGAAATCATTGGTCATGGTATGACGGGCTTCATCAGTGAAAACCTCGATGAAATGGTGAGCCAGGTCGCGAAGCTTGGCACGATCGACCGCCATCGATGCCGTCAGGTATTCGACGAGCGATTTACCGCCCAGCGTATGGCCAACGACTACCTAAAAATGTATCAACAACTCATTGCGGATGCCGCTGCGCTCCCGGGGAAGACCGGACAGCAGCACGCTTCGAATCTCTAGTCAGCGCGATCTCAACCTCGCGGAAGGACCAGTATGGCAGACGAGTCGCAGTCCAGTCCTGAATCCAATGTCACCGGATGGCGGTTATTGGGGACTAGAGATTTCGGATGTCTCTGGGCCGGCCAGGTTATTTCCCAAATCGGTGACGGCCTGAATAAGGTTGCGCTGCTGTGGTTCGTGTATGAAATGACCGGGTCGGCGCTCAAGATGACCGCCATTGGGTTGTTGCAGACGATTCCCCCTCTGGTCTTCGGCCCCCTCATCGGCGTCTATCTCGACCATCTCCCCAAGAAAACGGTCATGATCGTCGTGGATCTATTACGAACGTTGATGGTGCTGTTGATACCGCTCTTCTACTCGCTGGATATGCTGACGCTGGAACGCCTGTATGTATTGGTCTTTCTTATCTCCATCGTGTCCACTGTGTTCGGCCCGGCGCTGGGCTCTGCTGTGCCTCTGATCGTCCAGCGGTCGCAGCTCACGACGGCGAATGCGTTTCTCCAGAGCACCACCAACATCGGTGTATTGCTCGGGCCGGCCATGAGTGGCCTGGGTATTGCCCTCATCGGCGCGCAAAATGTCCTGTATGTGGATGCCGCGACCTTCCTCGCGTCCGCCCTCTTCCTGTTCCCGATCCGTGTGAGAGAGAATAAATCGGTGAAAGGGCTGGATGTGTTGGGGACTCCCGTCATGCAGGATATGATGGTGGGATTCCGTTTCGTATTCTTGCAGCACCGGGTGGTGTTTGCATTGATGATTACGGCCGTTCTCTACAATCTTGCGATCAGCGCGTTTGTCTTTCTCCTTCCTGTGGTGGCCAAGGAATTGTTGCAGGTCGGACCCATGGAACTCGGATGGTTATGGTCTGCCCTGGGAATCGGGATGCTCGCGGCGTCGATTTGGCTGGCGCGGATGCCGCAGGGTACGTTCCAGGAGCGTATCGGGAAGATCGGCCGCTCGTTGACGGTCGGCGGCCTCGCGGTCTGCGCGTTGGGATTGATTCAAACACCAGTGTTGTTCAGCACGTTCTTATTGATCGTCATCATCGGCGGCAGCACGTCGCTGTTCTATCCGGTCGTCTGGGCCATGCTCCAGGAGGTGACTCCGGAACATCTGCTCGGACGTGTGTTCACCACGTTTAGTGTCGGTGGGATGGCCTCGGCCATGGTCGGCATGGCGGGATTCGGATGGGCCGCTGACGCCCTGGGTCCTGCCGTCAGTCTCATCGGTATCGGACTGCTCCTCTTGCTCACTGCGATGGTCACGATGCAGGTTAGCCGCCGTGGCCTCGTGGTGAGCCCAGCTGTCGCATAACCTCCTTTCCATTACGTGCTTTCCGACCGTTGCGTCGGCTCGCCGGGATGCTGTCCCGCGAGCTGACGCCGCACGATGACTCCGGTGATGGGCGGAGTTGCTTTCTGTCCCTCCGTCGCGTATGTCTTTTCTCTCGGGCGCTGTTCGAGGTCGAAATCCGGGCCGCGCTTCGCCAGCCCGGTTTACTTCTATATATGAGGGGCATATGCCTTTGCGGACTATTCGGACCGTGTGCGCGGCAGGGATCTTCTCGTTCGTGGTGGCGTCGGGAATTGGAAGCGTCAGCTCGATGGCCTCGGAACAGCAGCCGTCGGATGCCAAACAGGACGTCCCACCGGTTTCGGGATCGAAGGATTCCGAGGGAAAGGTAAAAGAACCGGACACGAAACCCAAAGAGCCGGATTCCAAACCGAAGGAGCCGGACTCCAAGCCGGCTGAACAAAAATTAAAGGAAAGCGACGCGAAGGCCAAGGAGATCGAGCCGAAAGGGAAGGACGCGGAAAGCAAACCCAAAGGCCCGGAACCTAAAGCGAAAGAATCGACGACCAAGCCCAAAGAGCCGGAACATAAGGCGAAGGAAGGGGAGTCCAAACCCAAGGAACTGGACCAAAAATCCAAGGAGCCCGAGTCGAAATCAAAAGAGGCTGATCTCGCCGCGGAGCATCCCTGTCCCTCAATTCCGCAAATGACGGAAGCCAAGCCGGCGGTGGACACGCCAGTTCCTGCCGGCGAGACGGGCGCGGGAGAGCGTCAGAAATCGCCTGAACCGGAAGCCAAGAAACCGGTGCGCTCGTCGATGGTGACGGCCAAGCTGGCGCTCATGGCGGATCCACATCTGTTTCCTTACGACATCGAAGTCGATACCAAGGACAAAGACCTCGTGTTGCTTGGCAAAGTCGGGCACGAGGCGGATAAGCGCGTAGCCACCGATATCATACGGTGTCTCGAAGGTGTTCATGCCGTAGAAAACCGGCTGAAAGTCGAAGCGGACGCGGCTCATGGGCTGTTCGCGGAGCGCGACAAGATCATTACCCAATTGGTGAAGGAGCGGTTCGAGAAAAGCAAAACCTTGCAATCAGTGAAGTTCGATGTGAAAACAGAGGACGGCGTCGTCACCCTGAACGGGGCGACGCGGTTTCAGATTATCGTCCTGGAAGCGGCTCAAGCGGCACGGCAGGTGCCGGGCGTGCGCGCGGTGAATACCGAGGCGGTGCGATTAGTGGCCGGAGACTGAACATGTTTCATGAGGCCGATGCCACAGGAGGTTCGACACGCAGCCTGCTGATGCTATAGAACCGGGGCACACAAGCGGCGCCGGGCCGGGACGCCCGAATGTGAAATGGTCGCCGCATCTGTTGACGCGCGATTTCACGCTGGTCTGGTGGGGCCAGATGGTCTCGCAGATCGGCGATGGAGTGTCGAAACTCGCGTTGCTCTGGTTTGTCTACTCCATCACCGGTTCTCCCCTGAAGACTACCATGATCGGGCTGTTGCAGACGCTGCCGCCCATTCTGTTCGGTCCCTTCATTGGCGTGATCGTCGATCGTGTTCCTAAAAAACTCTTGCTGATCAGCAGCGATCTGATTCGTGCGGTGGTGCTGGGCGTGTTGCCCTGTTTGCTGCCGGTGGACTCGTTCAGCATGGAGCGGCTGTATCTCATGGTCTTTGTCCATGCGGTGGCGTCCGCGGTGTTCGGTCCGGCCTTGACCGCCGCGATCCCTTCGTTGGTTTCCCGCCACGAATTCACGGCGGCCAACGCCTTACTCCAAACCACGACCAGCATCGGCATCATTGTCGGCCCGGCGCTGAGCGGGGTCGGCATTGCGACGATGAGTTCGCAAGAGGTGCTGTGTGTGAATGCCGTCAGCTATGTGATTTCGGCGCTCTGTTTTTTATTGATCCGGTTTCCGCGCACGGAAGCGGCGCCGGCGGGCGAGGCCTCCCTGGCCGGAACGTTCCGGGATGTGGCGGAGGGTTTTCAGTATGTGCTGCATCAACAGCGGATCATCCTCATGTTGATCGGCGCGGCATCCATGTATACGTTCGCCACCAGTGCGTTCAGCACGCTCTTTCCGGTGTTCGGGAAGAAGTTGCTTGATCTGGGACCGATCGAAGTCGGGTATTTGTGGTCGGCCTTCGGTGTCGGTTTGCTGTTGGTCTCGCTGGGGCTCGTGTCCCTGTCATCCTGGTCGCTGCCCAAACGGATTCAGTTGATGGCGGTGTCCAGTTTCATCAGCGGCCTGACGCTGCTGGGTTTGCTTGTCACATCCAACCGGTTGGTCGCTGCCGTGCTGATGGTGATCATCGGCATGGGCGCCGGCACCTTGACGCCGGTGGCCTGGGGGGTTCTGCAGGAGATCGCGCCGACGACGTTGTTGGGGCGAGTGTTGGCTATTTACAACCTTGGTGCGATGACCTCGGCCATCGCCGGCATGACAATCTTCGGCTGGGTGACCCAAGACTTCGGCGAGCATCCCAGCGTATTCGGTATCGGGATCGGTCTCTTTTTGTCAGCGCTGGTGTCCATGCGGGTCGCCCGTTGGGTACACGTTCATTGGGCAGAGACGAGCCTACCTGCCGAAGAGGCGGACCGGCCCGTCGTCATGGTGACGCAGCCGACAAGTCATTGAGTCCGCCTCCGGACTAAGCGCGCCGCGAGGTTCGAGAAACGGTTCCATAAGAGACGAAGCGAGCGGAGTGCAGGACGCTCATGGCGCGCCATGGCGAGGGTCGCGCGCATCGCATCGATAGCTCGGGGATCACGGGAGGAAAACGTGGAAGAAATCATTAGCGTCAATGATCAGTTTTATATCCTGGCCAGCTCATCGATGGCCGATGACCGGACGCGTGTACTCAAGCATGGAGAGACCTTCGGGGTGTTTGACCGGTATGGTGACATTCAGCCGGTGGGACGGGGAACGCAGGGAGTCTTCCATCAAGGGACTCGGTTTCTCTCCCGGCAGGAAGTATTTCTGAACAACGATCGACCGATGCTGCTGAGCTCCACGGTGAAAGAAGACAATGCTCTGCTGGCCGTGGACCTCACGAATCCGGATCTGTACCGGGACGGACGCATCGCAATCCCGCGCGGAAGCGTGCATGTCTTTCGCTCGCGTTTTCTCTGGAACGGTGTCAGTTATGAGCGGTTTCGTCTGTCGAACTACAGCCTGGCTCCGGTAAAAATGACCTTATCGATCAGGTTCGAAGCCGACTTCGCGGACATCTTTGAGGTCCGCGGAAAAAAACGCGAACGTAAAGGACGGATGTTGCCGAACATCTTGCAGAAAGATCTCCTGGTGCTGCGGTACGAAGGTTTGGACGAAGTGACGCGCGAGGCGCGGATTCAGTTCGTTCCAGAGCCGTTGGAGATCAGCGCATCCCAAGCCACATTCGGCATCGAACTGGAGCCGAAAGGAGAGATTGCCGTGGCCGTGATGGTGGCCTGCGCTGAGCAGGATAGTCAGCGGACACCCTTATCGTATGACGCGGCGATGGCGGAAGCGGGCCTGGCATTTGAGGCGGAGCAAACGGAGGACTGCACCATTCAGACTTCCAACGCCCAGTTCAATGAGTGGTGGAATCGTTCCGTGCTGGATGTCCGCATGATGGTGACCGATACGAGCGAAGGTCCGTATCCGTATGCCGGCGTGCCCTGGTTCAGCACTCCCTTCGGGCGGGATGGGGTGATCACCGCGTTGGAGTGTTTGTGGATCAGGCCGGAATTGGCGCGTGGTGTCTTGGCGTATTTGGCTTCGACCCAGGCCAAGGACGTGAACCCCGCTCAGGATGCCGAGCCGGGAAAGATCCTCCACGAAACCCGCAAGGGAGAGATGGCGGCGCTGCACGAAATTCCCTTTGGGCTCTATTATGGCAGCGTGGATTCCACCCCGTTGTTCGTAATGCTGGCCGGCGCCTATTACGAGCGCACGGCAGACCTGGCGTTTATCCAAACCATTTGGCCGAATCTGGAAGCGGCGTTGACCTGGATGGATACCTACGGGGATCTCGATCGCGATGGATTCGTGGAGTATGTGCGGAAATCGCCCACGGGGTTGGATAATCAGGGATGGAAAGATTCCCATGATTCCATCTCGCATGCGGACGGATCGCTGGCCGAGGGCCCGATCGCGTTGTGCGAAGTGCAAGGGTATGTGTACGACGCCAAGGTGCAGGCATCAAAACTCGCGGAGGCGCTGGGATACAGTGATCGCGCCAGCCAGCTTCGACGGCAGGCACGGTCACTCAAGGAACGGTTCGAGGAGGCGTTCTGGTGTGAAGAATCGGCGACCTATGCCCTTGCGCTGGATGGTCAGAAGCGACCCTGTGAGGTGAAGACGTCGAATGCCGGTCACTGTCTCTACACGGGTATTGCCAGCGAGGAGCATGCCCGGCAGGTCGCGGAAACGCTGATGTCCGATGAGTTATTCAGCGGGTGGGGGGTGCGCACCCTGGCCGATTCCGAACGTCGGTATAACCCCATGTCCTACCACAACGGATCGATCTGGCCACATGACAATGCGATGATCGCCGTCGGCCTCGCGCGTTACGGTTTCAAGTCCGGAGTCGAAAAAATCATGACCGGGATGTTCGAAGTGAGTTTGGTCCTCGACTTTCACCGGTTGCCGGAACTGTTCTGCGGCTTTGTGCGCCGGCCAGGCCAGGGCCTCACACGATATCCCGTGGCGTGTAACCCGCAGGCCTGGGCTGCCGGTTCGGCCTTCATGGTCCTCCAGGCCTGTCTTGGTTTGTCGATTATGGCATCGGAACAGAAGGTGATCTTTAATCATCCCATCCTTCCGGAGTTTATCGACAAGATGCAGATCAAGAATTTGACGGTTGGAACCGCATCGGTGGACCTGCTGCTTCGGCGGCACGACCTGGATGTCGGGATCACGGTCATTCGACGTGTCGGTCAAGTCGAAGTGGTCTCGGTGAAGTAGAGTGGGGATATGTGGGACCGGTACGCAAACCTGATAACTACGGTGCGTCGGCCAGCTGCCACAGCACAGCCAGAACGTACCGCGCGGTGGCTGCGAGAATGTCCGGATTGACCGTGTCGGCGGTGTCCGTGGGTTGATGGAAATGGGGATGAACTCCGCCGCTCACGACCGTGACCGTGGGAATTCCCGCCTCCTTGAACGGCACATGGTCCCCGCCGGGGAAAAAGCCGAAGACATCAAGACGGTCTGCCAATCCTGCTGCCTGCCCGGCCTGCTGCGCGGCAGGTTGTTCCATCCCGGTGACCCCGACCGTCAAGCGTCCGTTTCCGACCGCGGCGTGGTCGACATTGATCATGGCCAGGGTTGAGCGTAAGGGGACGGCCGGCTGGCTGATATACAACCTCGATCCCAGCAATCCCTGTTCTTCCCCGCTGAACGAGAGCAGGACAATCGACCGTTTCGGTTTCACCGGCATCGCATGGAGGACGCGGGCGACCTCCAGCAGCACCGCTGTTCCGGACGCGTTGTCGTCGGCTCCGGCGAAGAGGAGTCCGCCTTGCTTCCCGAAATGATCGCGGTGCGCTCCGATGACGATCGCGTCTTCTGCCTTCGCCGCGTCATTCCCCGGCAGGGTGAAGACCACGTTGTGAAGCATGCCGTCATGCTCTGCGCTGTGCCAGCGCATCGTCACGACCGTATCCGTCACGGTCGATTGGGGGGAATGGCCTTCATTGAGCGTCTGTTGCAATGCGCGCAGTTGATTCTCGTCGGCTGATGGATTGGCGCGGAGAATGTCTCTCGCGCGGTCAGTGCTGATCCAGGCGCCGGGAATCGTGCGGCGAGGATCTGTTAATCCGTAAAAGGCGCCGGGTCGGCCCGTGACCCCGCGACGCGCTTCATAGGCATTCAGGATTGGCCCGGTGGCGGTGAGATATCCCAGCGCGCCATGGGCATGGGCGGCGTGGGCTTTGTCCGCATGGGAGACCTGTTTGGAATACCGTTCCGGTTTGCCGCGGAGAAAGAGCACCACCTTCCCGCGAACGTCGAGCCCCGCATACTCGTCGAAACCGCCATCTGGGTCGGAGATACCGTATCCGACAAAGACGACCGGCGCGTGCACATCGGCCGAGGGAGAATCGAGGATGGGGAGGTAGTCGGGGCCGATCCGGTCCGGTGGCGAGTCGGGGGTGGATGCCACGCGTAGGAGCGCATGCTCGCCGAGAATCGTGGCGCGAAAGGGTGTCGACTGTAGGTGAATTTGTTCATCAGCGTTTGCGGATTCAGTGTGTGGCTCCGGTAACGATGATCGATGTGTGTGCAGGTCCACAAAACGTTGCCGTACGAATTCGGCGGAGGCGAGGTCGTCGAGGGTGCCGGTCTGACGGCCATTAAAGGCTGGTCCGCTCAGCGTTTGGACATCTTCCAGCATGCGTTGGCTGGAGATGAGGTTCAATGATTGATCGAGCGATGCGGAGAGTTCCGGCTGGTTCTCCGCGAAGATCGGACACGGCGTCAGCGCAATCCAAAGGCTGATGATCAGGCGCCGGACTAAATCGAGGCTCCGGCTTTTGCGGGAGAATGAGGCTCTCTTGCTGGGATGGGCTGCGTCAGCGAATGACATCAGATCGAGGTGGCGTTTGCCTTCCGGGCCGACCAACGTTGATACCAGCGCCAGAGCGGTCGTTGCAGAAATTGTGGGAGCGGATAGCCCAGGCCGCGGGCATAGCCGTCATCTCGATCCAGAACCGCAAATGCCCACCGATACTTCGCCTGAAATGCGGCACAGCGCGTCTGAATTTCCCCGTCGCTGAGCGGACTGCGCTGTCGCAAGGCCTCGCCAATCGCCTCATCCGAGGTCATCTCGCGAACAAGGGCCTCGATGTGGGCTGGCGTGAGCCGGAGGTGTCTCATGAAGGACTGGTCTAACGCAGAGGGGTAGGCATAGGTGCCGAGTGTGCCGGCCTGAAACGCCCGCACCTTGTCGATCAGGCGAGGCAGCCATATCAATCCGGCCGCGGTGTCGCTCCATCGGCGGGGCGGATGCTGTCGAAGATCCATGGGTGATCCAGGCTACGGCTCGACGAAGTAGGCTTCTGAATGAGGCACTATAGCATAAGCATACGGGAAGAGCCCCGTTGCAGAGAGCGAAGGGCTCAAGGTACTATCGGTTCGGGGGCCGGCTACAGAGTATTATTCCTGGAACTGATTAGGGCCTCGGATCGCGAGCGCGGTTCGACCGACAACGTAAAGGGAATTCGCTATGGCAGAGCAGGGCAAAGGTCTGTACGACTATCAGTATGCACGGTTCCGGGACAATCAGGGGACGCATCAGGGCTATGAATTTCAGCACGGACCGGTGGGCAGTGTCCCTCCGCCCGTGGTTACGTTCATGGATAAAATAAAATGGTGGACGTTGCGCGGATGGCGACGGAAGAAAATCCTGGCTGAACGTGACCGGTATCAGCAGGACATCATCCAGATCAAGACGGCGCATCCGGAATCGTGAGGTCCGCTCGAGGAGGAGTACTTCTGTGCAATATGGACATGAGCGCGTCAGGCAGATACAGGTAGCTCGTGACAGTCAGGGGTCCGGTGTCACATTGTTCGTCAAGGCCATGAATTATGTCGGCGTTGTGGCCGTCGCGGGTGTATTGGCGGGTGGGACGGGGACGGCATGGGCAGTGCCGAAGGAAACATCCAAGGAAAAGGCGGAGCATTTGCGGCAACAGGCCAATCCCCAGCTGTTCAACGATTGGACGTTCGACAAGGACGAAGTGGGATCTGTTCCGAAGGGGTTCGCTGCCGTCGCGTCAGGAGAGCAACGGCGAGGTTCGTGGAAGGTGGAGGCGCAATCAGCCGTGCCTTCCGCTCCCAATGTGTTGCTCGGGACATCCGGGTGCGGAGGGTGTCACGAAATTCTTGTCGCGGAGGGGTTTCAGTATGAATACCCGGACCTGGTCGTTCGCATTCAGCAGGGAGCTGGTCAATCGGCCGGGCAGGTCGGTGTGGTATTCGGGGTAAGAGATGCCCTCAATTATTATGCGACGGTGGTGGATGTGTCTCAGAAAACCATTCAAGTTGTGCGTGTCATCGAGGGGAAGGAATCAGTCCTCGGTCGGGCGGCGATCAAGCCGAAGCCGGTTGACTGGCACACCCTCCGAGTGCAGCGTAACACGATCATCAGCAAGGATTTCGTCGAAACGTTCTTCGACGGGAGCCTGGCATTATCCGTGGAAGATCAGGCGCTTGGAGTGGGACAGATCGGGTTGTTACTGCGGGGCGATGCGTCGGCACGCTTCGATAATTTTAATGCGGCGCCCCTATATTCCAGTCGCCCCTTGTCTGCTCCGGCGGCCTATTAAAGGTGCGCGGAAGAACAGTAGAGAGGTGCTCGGCAGGTCGTTTTGCGAGACGATTTCGCGCTTGCCTTTCCCATTTCGGTAGGATACAGTGAAGGTGCTTCATTGCGAAGAGCCTTGGCGATGAAGTAGACAAAGTATTACAGGGCTCGATTCGATGTTGTTTTGGGTTCTTCCCGGGAATTTCGGAAGCCAGAGCTAAGATTGCCGCTGTGTTTGCATCTTCGGCCCATTCCTTCCTCGTTTCTTTCTCGAGTCCCAGACAACACCATTCTATTCTCAAAGGAGGAACCCAATGGGTTCGAAGATCTACGTTGGCGGCTTGCCATATTCAACCACCGAGCAACAGCTGAGTGACCTGTTCGCGGTGCATGGCGCGGTGACTTCTGCGCGCATCATCACGGACAAGTTCACCGGGCAATCACGGGGCTTTGGCTTCGTGGAAATGTCGGGAGATTCCGAGGCGCAGGCGGCTATTAACGCATTGAACGGGACACAATTCGGGGGCCGCACGTTGACGGTCAACGAAGCCCGCCCGCAGGAGCCTCGCTCCGGCGGCGGTGGACGTGGCATGGGCGGGGGCCGGCACTAAGCTGCGCCCGTTTCTCTATATCTATTCAGGGGCTGCCGCCAGGGTAGCCCCTGCGTTTTTCTTACCGTGTTGTCCTCTCTCTGGTTTGCAGGGCCATCAGGTTGCCTGCCCCTGTTTTCCCAAGATAGAGATTTAGGAGTGTCGTTGCATGGTGTCGTTTGCCGAATTGTCTCTTACATCGTTTCTCGCTGACCGTTTACAGCAGGCCGGGTTTACCGCGCCGACTCCCATTCAGAGCGCCGCGATTCCGTTGGCGCTCCAGGGGCGTGATCTCCTGGCCCAGGCTAAGACGGGGAGCGGGAAAACGCTGGCGTTTCTCATTCCGTTGATTGAACGGGCCGTCAAGGAAGGGTGGAAGCCCGCCGGCCACGCGTCCGCGCAGACCGGATCGTCACGGTCTCCGCGCGCTCTTGTACTGGCGCCGACCCGGGAGTTGGCTCTTCAGATTGAAATGGAACTGCGCAAGTATGCGCCACCGGCGGTGACGTCGCTGGCCGTGTACGGCGGTGTTCCCATCGAGCGGCATTATCGCGCCCTCCGCCAGCCCCCGATGATCGTGATCGGGACCCCGGGGCGGCTGCTGGATGTGGCCGGCACGCGTCATTTGGACCTCCGCGGCATTGAATATGTCGTGATGGATGAAGCCGACCAAATGCTCGATCGCGGATTCTTGCGTGACATTCAACGTATTCTACAACTGCTTCCCTCGCAGCGGCAGACGATGCTGTTTTCGGCCACGTTCTCGCCGGAAATTCTCACGCTGGCGGAATCGATGCTGAACAATCCTGCTCGCACGGCCGTGGATCCGGGCGTGAATACGCCGACCACCATCACGCATGCCTATTACGTGGTGCCCAGTGAAGCCTCGCGGGTGCAACTGATTCACACGCTGCTGCAATCATCGGAAGCCGGTGAGCAGTCGATGGTGTTTTGCGACCAGAAGTATAAAGTGAAGCGGCTGGCTGCCCGTTTAGGCGGGGAACCGGCCTCCGTCGGAGCCATTACCGGCAACCACTCCCAAGCTCAGCGTGAGCGAACGCTGACGGCGTTCCGTTCCGGGCGGTTACGCTCATTGGTGGCGACCGATGTGGCGGCGCGCGGATTGGACGTCCCGACGGTCTCGCAGGTGATCCATTACGAGTTGCCCGGCAACCCGACCTCGTACGTCCACCGGACCGGCCGGACGGGCCGGGCTGAACGATCCGGGGCAACCCTCTTGATTCTCTCTCCGCAAGAAGAGCATGAGTATCTCGCCATGGTGCGCCGGTTGCGAATCCAAACGAAGCGCCTGACATTGCCGACCTTGGCAACGTTGCCGCCTCCTGCGCGTGAGCCTGAGTCGAACGGGCAATCCCGGCATGATGGGCGCGGGCGCGATGCCCGGCCGCGTCGTACCGGCGAGCGCCCCAATTCTATGACCCAGGACTCCAGAGGTGGACAGGGGCGCCGGGGATGGCGTGCCGGTCGTCCTGCCGCTCCGCGCCGCGGCAATAGTTGATGCACTGTGTGGCCGGACAGAGCAGCTGTCCGGCATGATTGAGGAGGATGCCGCGATGAAATCTGGACGGAATCTGTTGCTGCGCATGATAGTCGCGGCCGGTTGCCTGACATTCGGCGAGGGCGCTTTCGCGCAAAGCGATCTTGCCATTGCCGACGGGATGAAGGTGTCGTTGGAATATACGTTGACGCTTCCCGACAAAAGCGTGGCCGATTCGAACGTCGGTCAGGAACCGATTACGTTTGTGCAAGGGGCGCATGAAATCGTTCCCGGCCTTGAAAAGGCCCTCGACGGCATGAAGGCCGGACAGAAGCGGCGTATCGAGGTGACGGCGCAGGATGCTTATGGCCCCTATAACAACAAGCTGCGGCAAAGTATCGATAAGGATAAGCTTCCCAAAGATGTAAAGGTCGGGGACATATTGCAGGCTGCGGATAACCGGCTGGTCAAGGTCTTGGAAGTCAATGAGAAGAAGGTCCTTATCGATCTCAATCATCCGCTGGCTGGGAAAACGCTCACCTTCGATGTGAATATCCTCAAGGTGGAAAAGGGCGACGCCACGGACGCTCCGGAAAAGAAAACCCCCTAAGTGATCTCTATTCATCCTATCGGCAGGCCCGCCGGCAAATCGGCCGGTTGTGGTCCACGCCGGTAGGATGCCTTCCGAATCGCCGTGACGGTCAGCGTCACGGCGGCAAAGTGTGCGTCGACTCGGCCCTCAACGACATAGGCGCGATTCGTTTTCAGCAGATGGCAGGTCTTCCGGTAGATGTCCGGAAAGATGGTGGCGTCATATAGCCCGCTCAAGTCTTCGAAGCTGACGAACTCCATCGGGTCGCCCTGTTTCGTATGGACGACCTTTCCCGTAATCAGCACGCCCATCATGGTGACCACGCGGCCGATATGGTGCGTCATGTCACAGGCGGGAACGACCGTTGCGGGAACGTGGTTGGCGGGAACCAGGTCGAGCGGGTGACAACGCAGAGGAAAGCCGAGGATCTCGATCTCCTCTGTGATCAGCCGCAGTAGCGGATATTCCGGCGGGATGGGGAGATATCTGGGCGGCGAGTGCTCCCGCCAGGCCAGCAGACGCCAGAGCAGGGCCGGTCTGGTGAGCTCACCCGCGAGGCGATCGAAACAGCCTGCTTTGATGAGCAGCCGGACCTGTGAGGCATCTGGGCTGACGCGTTCCAGAAAATCCTGTAGCGAGCGAAACGGCCCCTGCGCGGCTCGTTTCGCCATCAACTCAGCGACAACATCCTGCCGGAGTCCTTTGATCTGCATCAACCCGACGCGGAGATTCTTTTCCCGCCCCTGATAGACCCAATCGCTTTCATTGAGATCCGGCGGCTGGATGGTCAGGCCCATCCGCCGCGCTTCGGACACATAGGCAAACGTCGAATAGAACCCGCCTTGATTGCTGATGACCGCGGCGATGAATTCGGCCGGGTAATGGGCGCGGAGGTAAGCCGATTTGAAGGACACCTGCGCGTAACTGGCCGAATGAGGTTTGCAGAAACTATACCCGGCGAAACTCATGATCATGGCCCAGATCTGTTCGATGGCGCGCAGATCCGCTCCCCGCGCTAGCGCTCCGGCGCAAAACTGCCGCTGGTAATCGCGAAGCTGCCGTTGCTTGTGTTTCTTGCTGAGGATCTTCCGTAACTGGTCTCCGTCTTCGGTTGAAAATCCGCCGAGCGCCACCGCGACTTTCATGACATCCTCCTGATAGACCATGATGCCGAAAGTCTCCGACAGCGCTTCGTGCAGTGTTGGATGAAGTGCGCAGTAGGGCTGCCCGTGGGCCCGACGGATGAAGTCGTCCGCAAACCGGTGCGCAGCCGGTCGGATGATGGAGGAGACGATCGTCAGATACTCGAAATCGTCCGCCTGTGCCTGCTGTGCGGCCGGCATGGTGGTCCAGAGTTTTTTGAGCAGGAGCCGCGTGGCGGGTGATTCCACATAAAAACATCCCATCGTGTCGCCATGCCGAATCAGCGCGCTGGTCTGCGCATCGGCGAGCGGATCCCAGGCTGCATCGTCGATCTGTCGGCCGGTATGCCGGGCGATGGCGGCCAGCGCATCACGAATGACTGCCAGTGAGCGATTGCCGAGCAGATCGATTTTCACGAGCCCGGCGTCCTCCGCTTGATCTTTTTCCCACTGAATAACCGGAACTCCCTTGGCCGAGCGTTCGACCGGCACGTACCGGCGGATCTCGTCCGGCACGAGGACGATGCCGCCGCAGTGCAGGCTTAGATTGCGAAAATGTCCTTCGAGTTGAAGCGCCCAGTGGATGATATCCGGCCAAGGGGAGGAGAGCCGCGCCTGTCGGAAGAGGCGCGCCGTCCATGCGCGTGATGCCATGTCAACGGCCGCCGCAAAGTGGTCTGTCTGTCTCAGGATCAAGGGCAATACCCGGCCGATTTCTGCCGTCGGTAAGCCATACACTTTTGCCGTTTCGCGAATTGCCGCGCGGATCGCCAGCGTATTCTGATTGGCGACCATCGCGGCCGATCGCTCGCCATATTGAGCGAACACCCGGTCGAGAACGATGTCTCGTTCATCCCAGGGAAAGTCGATGTCGATGTCGGGTGGATCGTGCCGTCCGGGATTGAGAAAACGTTCAAAGACGAGGCGGTGACGGATCGGATCGACGTGCGTGATATTCAAACAGTAGGACACGATTGATGCGGCAGCGGAGCCCCGGCCACAGGTGCGGGGGGCTTGCCGTACGATTTCCTCGACGATCAAAAAATAATCCGCATAACCCTTGTCGCGAATCACGGCGAGTTCATGTTCGATGCGTGTCACAACTGCAGGAGAGAGTGTTCCGTATCGTCGGGACGCGCCTTCGTACGTTTGTTCGCGAAGGCGTTCGAAGGCTTGAGTGGCGGTGAGGTGTCGAAACGACGGAAAAATGATGTGTTTAAAGTCCCAGTCGGTGGCGCATTGATCAGCGATAGGCCGGCTGTTGGTGAGAGCGTCCGGTGCATGGGGAAACTGTCGTTCGAGCTCCGTCGCCGGCATCATCCAGTGGCTGGGTTGGCAGCAGGCGTCATCAGGCAATCGGGACAGGGTGGTGTTGAGCGCAATCGCGCGCAAGAGACGATGGAGTTGATACCCGGACGGCGTTACGAACTGAGCGCGTGTCGTGGCTACAGGCGGTAATCCGGACCGGCGGCTGAATGCCAGGGCTTCGGCCATGTCCGGCCCAGGCGTCAACTCGACGAAGAGATCCTCTGCTGCCTGTTGATGCCATTCGGCAAGAGCCGCCTGATCATCGGAAAGGATAATCAGGCCAGCCCGGTGTTGAGCCACCATCGCGGTGAAGTCGAAGACGGCGTCATGGCGCGCCGAAAGAAGGCGACAGAGATTGCCGTAACCGGCGGGGGTTTTTGCGAGAAGGACTGCGCGATGCGTTTGGTAAGTCAGTTCGGCGCCGAGGATGGGTTTGATGCCGGATGCGCGAGCCACCTCGAGGAACCGGATGGCGCCGTACAGGCCGTTGGTATCGGTGAGCGCGAGGGTATCAGCGCCTTGCGCGCGCGCCGTCTGACAGAGGGTTTCGAGCGATGGAACACCTTGCATCGGCGAATAGGAGGAATGGACGTGTAAGTGAACGAAGGAGGAGGGCATAGTCGTATCTGCCTCAGTGTGTTCTGCCGTAACGAATGATGCCGGTTCCAAAGCGTGCTCTCAGCCGATCAAGGGCGAGCGTCACCTGCCGCGCGCGGATTCGGTGGGGGGGTACGGCGTCGATGGCATCGAACAGCTCACATTGTTCGGCAGGGACGGTCAGTGCAGTGGCGCTCAACGTCAGCGTGCGCATGCGAATGCGCCGCCGGGCGCCTTGCCGGAACAAGGCCCGGAGCGGCGGCGTCAAATCGATTTCCCAATAACTGGGCGGAGCGATCGGGTGATGAACTGCTGCGCGGATGTGATCGCTCGCGTGAATCGTCAGCGCGAGTTGTCCGCAGACCCGTTGTTGGGTACGCAACAGGTGGCAGAGCTGTTCGAGCAGATCAGCCAGGCAATGCCATATGGCCACGTCATCGATATCGTCCGGTTCCAGTGAATGAGAGACTTCCACGCTGGGTTGGATCGGTGGCGGCATGACCGGTGTGGAGTCGATGCCTTGGGCCCAGCGCAGCAACGGCGCGGCCCACTTGCCGATGGCAAGATTCAGGGCGGGCAAGGGCGTGTCAGCCACGTCGCCGAATGTGCGGAGATTCAGATCGTTCAGGCATTGACGAAAGGGTCGCATCCGGGGCTGGTGGAGTAGCGGCAAGGTCTCAATCGACAGGGGCGCCATGAAGGCTCGTTCCGAGCCGTGACGGACTTCATAGATCTGGGCCGGTTGCACGAGGCCGGCGGCAGTTTGTGCGACAAGTTTGTTGCTGCCGATTCCCGACACGCCGTCGAATCGGATTTCCATGGCAATATCCCGTTGCAGGCGCGCGGCCGTGTCGCGGGCCGGCCCAAAGAGTCGCGTCGTGCCGGTGAGGTCGAGCAGGAAGGCGCCGGATGTTATCGGTTCCCAGACCGGGGCATAGCGGGTGATGATGCGGGACAGCATGGTATGCGCCTGAGCGGAGCGGATGGCATCGGGCGTCAGAATGTGCAGGGCGGGGCAACGCTGCAGCGCGTGTTGAACCGTCATGCCTGGATAGAGGCCGTCGAGGGCCGCCTCGGAAGATACGTCCTGCAGCACGCTGCGTGGTTGTACGACTGGGGCGACACCGATGGGTCTGTTGCGGAGGCGGGGTTCGATCAGCCGCGCAAGCGCCAGTTCGAACGAGGGCACTGCAAGGCACACAATCTGGCGATCCATCAAGTCACCGGGCCGGCACGATCTCAAGAGTTGCAGTAGCGGATGACTCCGATGACGAGGCCTTCGATGCGCAGAGAATCCGTGGAGGTGATCGTAATTGGCTTCATCGTGTCATTGGCCGGACGCAGCTCGATCGTGGAACCTTTTCGATAATAGGTTTTGATCGTAGCTTCATTGTTGACGAGGGCAATCACCGTTTGGCCGTTCCGGGCCGTGTGTTGTTTCCGGACGATGACAAGATCGCCGGGAAGAATGCCTTCGTCTCGCATCGACTCGCCCTTGACCCGTAAGGCAAACGTTTCGCCGCGCCCCTTCATGCCGGAAGGGACTTCAACGAGTTCGGTTTGGGGAATCGGCTCGATGGGATCGCCCGCCGCCACCAGGCCGGCGAGGGGAATGTGCGCCGCGGCCGTGAGGTGATCGATGGCGAGTCGAACGGTGAAGGGAATCTTGTGGGTGCCGATTTCATAGCGCGCGATGGTCTGGCGGGTGGTTTTGAGCCGGTCGGCCAGCTGTTCCTGGGTGAGTCCCAGAGCCTGGCGGGCTATTTTGAGATCTGCCGAGCGCATGTAACGAATCGTTACATAGCTGGAAGGGCCTGTCAAGTGGAGGCGATCCGGTCGACGGGCATGGTAAGATGACGCGATATGCCCCCGTTTAAGCTCGACGCTCCATTCAAACCCTGCGGCGACCAAGGCCAAGCGATTGAAAAGCTGACCTCCGGAATTCTAGCCGGCAAGCAGCATCAAGCCCTGCTTGGAGTCACTGGTTCAGGCAAGACCTTCACGATGGCGAATGTCGTCGAGCGGGTACAGAAGCCGACGCTCGTGCTCGTGCACAATAAGACCCTGGCCGGTCAGCTCTATCAGGAATTTAAACAGTTTTTTCCACAGAACGCCGTCGAGTACTTCATCAGTTATTACGATTATTACCAACCGGAAGCCTACATCCCGCAGAGCGACACCTATATTGCCAAGGATGCTTCGATCAACGATGCCATCGATCAGATGCGCCACGCAGCGACGACGTCGCTGTTGCAGCGCAATGATGTCGTGATTGTGTCGTCGGTCTCCTGTATCTACGGCCTCGGGTCGCCGGAGGTGTACCATGACATGTTGGTGTATCTCGAAGAGGGGATGGAGACGCGGCGCGAGAAGATTCTGGCAAAGTTGGTCGACATTCAATATGCGCGCAATGACGTAGATTTCCACCGCGGGACCTTTCGCGCCCGCGGCGATGTCATTGAGATTTTCCCGGCCTCGTCGGAGGCCAAGTCGGTGCGCATCGAACTGTTTGGCGATACGGTCGATGCCATCCATGAGATCGATCCGCTGACCGGTAAATCGCTGGGCAGGTTGCCCAAGATCGCCATCTATCCGAACACGCACTATCTCATTGCGCCGGATCGTTACGAACGGGCGATCACAGGCATTGAGGAAGAATTAGACGCGCGCGTGGTGGCGTTCAGGAAGAACGGTCAATTGCTCGAGGCCCAACGGATCGAGCAACGGACGAAGTTCGATCTCGAAATGATCCGCGCCATGGGCTATTGCCACGGGATCGAAAACTATTCGCGCCATTTGAGCGGACGCGCGCCGGGCGATCCTCCACCGACGTTGCTGGATTATTTCCCCAAAGACTTTTTGTTGATCATCGATGAATCGCACGCGACGGTGCCCCAGATCGGCGGCATGTATGAAGGCGACTTTTCCAGGAAACGAACGCTTGTGGACTATGGATTCCGGCTGCCTTCCGCCGTCGATAATCGCCCCCTGAAGTTCGCCGAGTTCGAGCGGATGTTGAAGCAGGTGATCTATGTGTCGGCGACGCCCGGCCCGTATGAGTTGGAACATGCCAAGGGTGAGGTCATCGAGCAGATCATTCGGCCGACTGGCTTAATGGATCCCCTCATCGACGTGCGGTCGGCGAAGGGGCAGGTAGACAATCTTCTCGCGGAAGTACGGGCGGAGTCGGCCAAGGGCAATCGCGTCCTGGTGACCACCTTGACCAAACGAATGGCCGAAGACCTCACGGAGTATTATCACGACCTCGGTGTAAAGGTCCGGTATCTGCATTCGGATATCAAGACGCTGGAGCGCGCGGAGATTATTCGCGACCTTCGTCGAGGCGTCTTTGATGTGCTGGTCGGCATCAACCTGTTGCGGGAGGGCCTTGACCTTCCAGAGGTCGGGTTGGTGGCTATTCTGGATGCGGATAAAGAAGGCTTTCTCCGGTCGCATCGATCCCTCATCCAAACGGCAGGGCGTGCGGCGAGAAATCTGGATGGGCGGGTCATTTTTTACGGGGACACGGTAACCGATTCGATGCGGAGCGCGATGGATGAGACGGCGCGCCGGCGCCATATCCAGGAGGCCTACAATAGGGCCAATGGCATTACCCCGGAAAGCATCAAGAAATTGATCCCGGTGCTCGATTATGCGTCAGGAGGAACGAAGGGTGATCAGCTGGAATTAGCGGCGGAGTCGCCGGAAGTCTATGCCACGACGGGGGATGCGGAGCAGCTGATTCGCCGGCTGGAAGTGGAGATGAAGGCGGCGGCAAAGCAGTTGGAATTCGAGCGGGCCGCGGAATTGCGCAATCGGATCAGAGCGTTGAAGCTGAAGGCGCTGGAATTAGCCCAGTAGCGGAGTGGCGAGAGGCCGGGGCGACGGAGCGAATCGCGGTCACATTTGTTTATAAAGATAGGCCCCCAGAAACATCCCCAACACGCTGAGCAGGCTGACCTTGATGCTGAAGCCGAAGGTTAACTTGAGGAGTACTAGATCAAGTGTCAGTGGCGGGTTGATGCCTGGAGAGAAATTGCTAGCGAAGATATTTTGAATCGCGCCGTTCGGGGCCATCACGCGAAGAATTTCTCCGAAAATCCCGCCCAGCATTCCGCCGATCAGGATAAAGATCAGCAGCATGCCGATCGATTTTCTCATCCAATGCGTCTCCTGGTTCACCCTATCGGCGGTCTGTGCCGACTTGAGGCACCATATCGGAAGCATAAAATGATGTCAACAAAATGCATGCCAGATGATGCGATGGCGCGCATGCGCAACGACTGTCCTGAACGGCTTCCATGGAATTCCTGTCGGTATTCGAGGATGAAGAGCGGAACCTTTGCTCGCCTCGCAGCTCCGAACGAGTCCTGACGCACCCCCTCTTCTCGCACGTGATGCAGGGAAAGTCTCCCTGGGACAGCGCATCCCGGAGGGCTCGAATATCTTGACTTCACGCGCCCCCCTTCTATAGACTGCCCGATGCTATTTTTTTGATGTTTTTCCAGGCGATCGGAGCTCTGGCTCGAACCCGGCTTCGATGGCCTTTTTCTTTGGTGACTGGTGCTTGACGCGCTGAGCGAAAAGTTTGAACGGATTCTCAAGAAGCTTCGTGGGCAGGGTGTGCTCACGGAGGACAATATTGCGGAAGCGCTGAAGGAAGTCCGCCTCGCATTGCTTGAGGCGGACGTGAACTTCAAAGTCGTCAAGGATTTCCTGGATCGCGTTCGTGAAAAGGCGATCGGTCAGGAAGTGCTGAAAAGTCTGACGCCTGGTCATCAGGTCGTCAAAGTCGTGTGGGACGAACTCCGCGGCATGATGGGCGGGGAGCGGTCCGGTATCAGTCTCGCCTCCAGGCCGCCGACGATTCTCATGATGGTCGGACTGCAGGGAGCCGGGAAAACCACGACCTCCGGCAAACTGGCCCGCTTGTTCAAGAGCCAGGGGAAGCGCGTGTTACTTGTCGCGGCCGACCCGCGTCGCCCTGCCGCAGGCGATCAGTTGGCCAGCCTCGGACAGGACCTTGGTATCGATGTTCACCGGTTCGATCAAGTGGATGCTTCTCGTGCCGACGTGGTGCGCATCTGTCAGCGCGGAGTGGAGCGCGCCCAGGAACAGGGCTACGACTTGGTTGTCCTCGATACCGGCGGCCGGTTGCATGTCGACGACGAATTGATGGCCGAACTTGTGGCGGTCAAGCAGGCCGTCACTCCCCACGAGGTATTGCTCGTGGCCGACGCGATGACCGGTCAGGATGCGGTCAACATGGCGGGGCAGTTTGATCGGCAGGTCGGCCTTACCGGGGTGATCCTGACGAAAGTTGAAGGCGACGCGCGAGGCGGCGCCGTCTTGTCGATCCGTGCCGTGACCGGCAAGCCCATCAAGTTTCTCGGCATGGGTGAAAAGCTCGATGCCCTGGAGCCGTTCCATCCGGATCGAATGGCCTCGCGGATCCTTGGAATGGGTGACGTCCTTTCGTTGATCGAAAAGGCACAAGAAACATTCTCGCGGGAAGAGGCCGAAGCCGCTCAAAAAAAACTGACGAGCAGCACCTTTACGTTGGAAGATTTCCGGTCACAACTCGGGCAGATGAATCGGCTGGGCTCGTTCGAGCAGATTCTAGGCATGCTGCCGGGCGGACAAAAGTTGAAGGACCTCGCGAACAGCGGACTGCCCGAAAAAGAAATGAAGCGGGTTGCGGCCATGATCGACTCCATGACCACGCGTGAGCGGCGCGACCATACGCTGATCAACGGCAGTAGGAAAAAAAGAATCGCGCGCGGCAGCGGGACGAGCGTGCAAGAGGTCAACCGTTTGATCAAGCAGTTTTTGCAGGCTCGAAAAATTGCAAAAGTCATGTCGGGCGGCGCCGGCGGGCGGCGCCAGTTGGCCCAAATGCTTCGGGGAATGTGAGCGGGCAAACGCACGAGTGCGCAAGGAGTCACTGATAGAGAAGCGAGTCTTAACCGAGCAGATCCAGCCGATGGCTGAGCGCTCATTATTGTGAGGAGGTTCTAGTGGCGGTTCATTTACGATTGGCACGGACAGGGCGACACAAGCGGCCGATGTATCGGGTGATCGCGGCGGATTCACGGAAGCCGCGAGACGGCCGGTTTTTGGAAATTCTCGGCATTTTTGATCCGCTGAAGGATCCGGCAGTCCCGGTGCTGAAGTCGGAACGAGTGCTGTCGTGGTTGCGGCATGGCGCTCAGCCCACGACAACCGTGCGGACGCTCTTGAAGCGGCATGGGGTCTGGAAAGAGTTCGAGACCGAGAAGAGTGCGAAGGCTGAGAAGCCGGGAAAAGACGAGAAGAACAAAAAGTAACCGGATCTCATGACGCCGCTCGATCAGGCAGAGCTTGTGACCATTGGAAGGATCGAGCGATCCTTCGGCGTGCGAGGCGAAGCGCGCGTGCGGTCGCTGAGCGACGTGCCCGGTCGATTTGAGGCGCTTCGTGAGGTGACGATTGTCGCGTCGAGCGGCAAGAGTCTCGTGACTCGGGTTACTCATGTGCGGTCCGGTGGGCCGACATTGATCATGGGGTTTGACGCGTTCACGACGCCGGAGCAGGTCGCCGAGTTTCGCGGTGGACTCTTGCAGGTTCCGCGTGGAGACTCGCCGGCGCTGCCAACCGATCAGTACTATCAATGCGACTTGATCGGGATGGTTGTCCAGGACGAAGGCGGAACGGTATTAGGCCGGCTGGAAGAAGTCTTGGCCATGTCGGATAGCCAGGCGTTCGTGGTGCGACAGGACGGGAAAGAGTTGCTGATCCCTGCGGCAAAACAACTCGTGCTGTCGGTCGATGTTGCGAAACGGGTGATGACGGTTCGGCTGCCAGAAGGGTTCGGAGACCTGTAAGATGCGGTGCGCTGTTCTGACATTGTTCCCCGATATGGTGGCCCCGGTGCTTGGCCAGAGTATTCTCAAGCGCGCCCAGGAAAAGGGGTTGCTGGACGTTGCTGTCCAGAATTTGCGTGAGTATACCTTCGACCGGCATAAAACGGCGGACGATGTGCCGTATGGCGGGGGCGCGGGCATGGTCATGAAAGCTGAACCGGTCCTGCAAGCCGTCGATGCGTTGCGCGCCCGGTATCAGGCCTCTCATCCCGGGACGACCTTGCGGGTGATCATGCCGTCTCCCCAGGGGCGGCCCTTTACGCAAGCACTCGCGCAGTCTCTGGCGCAGGAGGACCGCGTCGTGGTGTTTGTGTGCGGGCATTATGAGGGCATGGATGAGCGTGTGAACGTGGCCCTTTGTCCGGAACAGATCTCTGTCGGCGACTATGTGTTGACCGGAGGGGAATTGGCGGCGCTGGTGATGATCGACGCCGCGGCCCGCTTGGTCCCCGGCGTGCTCGGTGATGCGGCGTCGGCGGCCGAGGAATCGTTTACTGACGGGATGTTGGAGTATCCGCATTACACCAGACCTGCGGAGGTGCGCGGGATGGCGGTTCCTGAGGTGTTGGTATCGGGACACCACGAGGCAATTCGCCTGTGGCGTCGTAAGGAAGCGTTGCGGAACACCTATCTCAAGCGGCCGGATCTCTTGCGGGATCGCGAGCTTGGATTGGAAGATCGACGGTTGTTGAGCGAAGTGATGCAAGAGAGTCTTGTCCAGGTACCTGTTCGTTGAGAGGAGGAGAGAGATTATGAATCGGCTAGAGCGGATCCAACGATCCTTAACCAAAAAAACGGCGCCCAAGTTCGAGATCGGGGATACCGTTCGTGTGCATGTGAAGGTCGTTGAGGGTGAGAAGGAACGTATCCAGGTCTATGAAGGGACGGTCATCGCCAGAAAAGGGACGCTGAACAGCGAGACCTTCACCGTGCGAAAGTTGTCGTATAACGTCGGGGTCGAACGGACCTTTCCGATCCATTCCCCCAACGTGGCGAAAGTCGACGTCGTCCGCCAGGGGCGTGTCCGTCGCGCCAAGTTGTATTATTTGCGGACGAAAAAGGGCAAGTTCGCCAAGGTGGAAGACCGCGAGTTCAAAGCCGAAAGTAAGGCGCAGACCGCAGCGAAGATCGAAGCGGCGGCGGCCGCGAAGGCCTAGCACGGCCCTTCCCAGCAGCTCAGGACAGAGGCGCACGTTTGGTTGGTAGCCTGAACCCGACGACAGGGGGACCCACCGATGAATTTGAGGTGGAGGCTCGCTCGCGCGGGTACCGGCATATTGCCGGTCTGGATGAGGCTGGACGTGGGCCTCTCGCCGGTCCTGTCGTCGCGGCGGCCGTATTGTTGCCGCGGCGATTCCGTTTACCGGGCCTCAACGATTCCAAACAGATCGTCGAATCGGACCGTGAGCGGCTCTTCGCTGAAATTGTTCGCCGCGCGACCGGGGTCGGCATCGGCGCCGCGACGGAGGCGGAGATCGATCGCCTGAACATTTTTCAGGCGTCTCTGTTGGCGATGCGGCGTGCGCTGCTGGCGCTTCCGGTCCAGCCGGATTTTCTGCTCCTGGATGCGGTCACTCTTTCCGGACTCTCAATTCCCCAGCGTGCGATCATCAAAGGCGATGGACTGTCTTGTTCCATTGCAGCGGCATCGATTGTTGCCAAGGTCACGCGAGACCGTCTGATGGTCGAATACCATCGCTGGTATCCTCAATACAATTTCGCCGCACATAAAGGCTATGGCACGCCGGAGCATCTGCGTGTGCTTCGGGAGCATGGGCCCTGTGCAATTCATCGGCGCAGTTTCGCGCCCGTTCAACATTGCGTTGCGGAAGGCGAGACGGGAGGTCTTTCGCTGTGCGATCACCGTGAGAGCCGGCTCGACTGATGCGGGATCGACGTCAACTGTTGGGAGATGAGGGCGAAGGGCAGGCCGAAGCCTACCTTCGCGGTCAGGGGTTGAGAATTGTGGGCCGGAATGTGCGCTCCCCGTTGGGCGAGCTCGACCTGATCGCGGATGACGGCGGGATTCTGGTGTTTGTCGAAGTCAAGCGGCGACGCACGGGAGCCTATGGTGGGGCACTGGAAGCGGTGGGCGCGCGCAAACGCGCCAAGTTAATTCAACTGGCTTCGCAATATTTGGCACAACATCGCTTGCACGACCGCATGTGCCGGTTCGACGTCGTGTTGATTCAGGACGATGCCGGGGCTGGTGCAGTCGTGCAACATATTGCGAATGCATTCGACGTCGCAGGTGATGATCTGCGATGGTAGGATGATGCCCGTGAGTGTCTGAGTTGTGTGTCGGGTTTGTGCCGCGCCATGTCATGCGGGAAGGCCCCGACCTGTTGCTGTGCGCTGACCGCTCCCGTTGTCGCCATTCATGATTCAACTTTTTCACGTCTCAAAATATTACGATCGCCGCCCGGCCCTTTCCGATGTGACACTGGAAATCGAGAAAGGCGAATTTGTTCTGTTGATGGGCCCCAGCGGGGCGGGGAAATCGACTCTGCTCAAGCTCTTGATCGGGGCGGAGCGTCCGGAGGAAGGCCAGATTCTCGTGCAGGGTCGCAGCCTGTCGAAGCTGCGACCCTCGGAGATTCCCGTGCTGCGTCGCAAGGTGGGGGTCGTGTTGCAGGACTTCCGTCTCCTGCCGAAGAAAACGGTGTTCGAAAATGTCTCGTTGCCCTTGCTGGTACAGGGCGCATCGACAACGGAAATCCGGCGCAAAGTCGCGGAAGCACTGCGCTCCGTCGGCCTGGATCATAAAAAAGATCTCTTTCCGCCCGGCCTGTCCACGGGAGAACAGCAACGCATTTGTATTGCCCGCGCGATCGTCAACGGGCCGATTATGCTGCTGGCCGATGAACCGACCGGGAATTTGGACCCTGATTTGACGAGCGAAATTATCGAGCTGTTTAAGTCGATCAATGCGCGGGGAACGACCATCATCGTCGCGACGCATGATCCCAATGTGCTGGCCCAGGTCAATCGACGGGTGATCACCCTGGAGCACGGCAAAGTGGTGTCCAGGGAACAGGTGGCCCCGTGAGGCGTCTCCTGTACCTCTTGCGAGAGGCCGTCGCCAATGTCCTGACGAATAGAACCACCACCCTGGTCGCGGTGGCGACGACTGCCTTTACCTTTGCCTGCGTCGGCGTCTTTTTGTTGCTCTACGTGAATTTGAAAACCATGGCGACCTCGCTCGAACAGGATATTCAGGTCATGGTGTATCTGCAGGACGACGTGACTGAGCAGGCACGCAACGATATTGAGCAGCAACTGAAAGCTGATCGAGCGATCGGATCATTGACGTTTGTGTCCAAGGAACGGGCGTTGGCTGATTTTCAGGCCCAATTTCCCTCCGAGTCTCGGCTGCTGCAGGGACTCGGGCAAAACCCGCTCCCGGCCTCATTCGTCGTGACGTTGACCGCGGAGTCTCGCTCCTCCGACGCCATGCGGCGCTGGGCCAATCGCACACAACTGATTCCCGGCGTCGGTCAGGTTCAGTATAACCAGGAATGGGTGGAGGCCTTAGCGGGTATTGTGCGATACATTGAGGTGGCTGCCATTATTGTCGGTATGATTTTGTCGGCCGCCTCGGTGACGATCATCGCCAACACGATTCGCCTGGCCCTCTATTCCCGTCGTGAGGAAATCGAAATTCTGGGGTTGATCGGGGCAAGCGCCACGTTCATCCGGGTGCCCTATTTGCTGGAAGGCGCCGCATTGGGCCTTTGTGGAAGCGCCCTGTCACTGGTGATCCTCAAAGGCGGGTTCGAATTGTTCCGCCATCAAATTCATTCCGCCACGCGGTTCCTGGGTGTTGATGCGCTGCTGACATTTTTCCCTTTCGACATGTGCGTCGTGCTCATGCTGGTGGGGCTCTTTCTCGGCTGCGCCGGTAGTTTCCTCTCGCTGTTACGTTTTGGCGAGGGACGGGCATGACACGGATGCAGTGGGGATGGATCGTGTTGAGCGTCCAGGCGGTTTTGGTCATGAGCCCGATGCCGGCAGATGCCGAGCGTAAGGATTCCTATGCCGATAAGATCGAGCGGGAAAAGAAAACGCTGGAAAAATTGCGCGGGACCATCGTCGAGAAGCGAAAAAAGGCGGATGAAGCCGAGAAAAAACGCGAGTCGGTGCTGCAGGGACTGCAGTCGTTGGACGAGCGTCTGGTGCGCTACCGGCAGGAACATCAGGAGACCGTCAGAAAGCTGAAAAAAAAGGATGCGGAAATCGAGCAGATGGGCGTGCAGCTGAGCCGTCTGTCCGAACGCATCGACGAACGGCAGGAGGCCATTGCCGCCCGGCTGCGGGTCCAGTACGTCGAGGGACGGTTTTGGCAACTCAAGACCCTCCTCGCCGCCAGCTCGGCCGGCGACTTTCAGCGCCGGTTCCGGTATCTCTCCGCCGTGACGCAGCGGGAATATGAGATCATGGAAGGCTATCGGAAGGATGCCGAGCGGATCGCCGAGGTGGAACGGAGCCGGGAGGAAGCGCGGCAGGGGATTTTTGCCTATAAGCTCAGCACAGAGGAAAAACTGGCCCAAATTCGCGGGCTCAAGAAGCAGAAGCGCGTCTATCTCGCGAAAATTACGCGGGAAAAGGAGTCGCATGACCGGGCGGTGGAGGAGCTGGAGCGTTCCGCGAATCGAGTCGACAGTTTATTAAAAGAACTTGAAACGAGGCGGCGGGCCGCCCTGGCGAACCGCCCTCCAATCGCCGGGGGAGGGCTCCGGGCATTACGGGGAACGCTGTTGTGGCCGACAGACGGGCAGGTGGTGTCGTATTTCGGCCGGCAGAAGCACCCGACCTTCAACACCTACATTCAGCGAAAAGGGATTGAGATTCGCGCGGAGGAAGGGAGTAATATACGATCGGTGCTTGCCGGTCAGGTTGTGTATGCGGACTGGTTGAAAGGCTACGGACTCGTTATAATCATGGATCATGCCAACGGGGTGTTTTCGCTCTACGCCCATGCATCGAAAATTTTGACGTCTGTGGGCGCCCGGATTGAAGCCGGGGAGGCGATCGGGGAAACGGGCGACACCGGCATGACAGGAGAGAATACGCTCTATTTTGAGCTGCGCGAGGGGGCAGAACCGGTGGATCCCCTGGTGTGGCTGTCAAAGCGGTAGGCCTCGGGAAGGAAGGAACCCACGTTATGGAACAGCGGCGGAGCCGGCGGTGGTTATATCTTTTGCTGATGGTGACAGTAGCTCTCGGAGTCGGAATCGTGCTGGAAAAGGGGTTGGAGCGGACCGGCCACGCCTCTGAAACCTACGAAGAGCTGCGCACCTTTTCCGAGGTGTTGACGCAGGTTCAAAAACACTATGTCGACGACACCAAGGTGAAAGACCTCGTGCAAGGAGCGATTCGCGGAATGTTGTCGACGCTGGATCCACATTCCGCCTACATGACGCCTGAAATGTACAAGGAGATGCAAGTCGAGACCAAAGGCGAGTTCGGGGGCGTGGGTATTCAAATCGGGGTGAAGGAAAACCGGCTGGCCGTGATCTCTCCGATCGAAGGGACGCCCGCGCACAGGGCCGGGATCAAGGCCGGGGATTTCATCACCAAGGTGAACGACGAACCCACCAAAGATTTGACCCTGATGGATGCGGTGCAGAAAATGCGCGGGCCGAAGGGCACCAAAGTGAACCTGACCATTCAGCGGGACGGCAGCGCAGATCCCCTGGCCTTTTCGCTGGTTCGGGATACCATCAAGATTGAAAGCGTCAAGTTCAAGGTGCTCGATAACACGATCGGATACGTACGATTGACGCAGTTCCAGGAAGCCACGGGAAAGGATCTGGGGCGCGCATTGAAGCAGTTCAAAGAGCAGAAGGTTCAGGGCACGATCCTCGACCTGCGTAATAACCCCGGGGGGTTGTTGACGGCGGCCGTCGATGTATCCGAGCAGTTTGTGGGGAACGGGAAGCTGATCGTGTATACAAAGGGACGCGAGGGGAAGAAGGACGAGTGGTTCTCGAAAACCAAAGAGACGCTGGAAGATTCTCCAATGATCATCTTGGTCAATGAAGGCTCGGCCAGCGCATCCGAAATTGTCGCCGGGGCCTTGCAGGATTGGGGGCGGGCAGTCATCGTCGGAACCACCTCGTTCGGCAAAGGGTCCGTGCAGACGATTCTCCCGCTTGGCGATGGGTCAGGGCTCCGGCTCACGACGGCCAAGTACTACACTCCGAAGGGACGTTCAATTCAGTCCACCGGGATCACGCCGGATATCGTCGTAAAATTGCAGACGCAGACGGTGGCGAAAGCGGGTGAGAAAGACGCGAAAGAGACGGAGCCGAAGACGGCCAAAGCTCCGGCCGCCGGCAAGGACCCGGCATCATCCAAACCGGCGGATGAATCTGCGCATAAGAATGGCGCGGTGTCGTTGGGCGATGCGGGCGGGGACATCTCCGTAGAGGACGACGTGCAGTTGCAGAAGGCCGTTGAACTCCTGAAGACCTGGAAGATCTTCAAGGAGCTTCGGCCGGCGGCGTAGCCGCGGCGGATTCACGCTGCCGGCGGATGGCGTCGAGAAGTGCGTCTTCCGATCCTGAAAATCCTGGTTGCGTCCGCAAGAGGTGGGACGCAACCAGGGATTCCAGATCCGGCAACGTGCGAATCTGCAGCCGGAAATAGAGGTAACTCACCAACGCCTCAGACAGCCCTGGCAACGAGGCCCATTCAGCCACTTCATTCGGCAGCGGCGTGTTGAGTTCCTCGTAGGCGCGGATCGTTCCCGTGGCGAGAAACTCCTCGATTTTTCCTGCCAGGTCTTTCCCGATTCCAGGAATCTCTTGTAACTGACGACGTGCGGCCAGATCGGAGAGGTCTCCGGGAATCGTGAGGATGGCCTCGGCCGCCTTTCGGTAGGCGCGTACCCGGTAAGGGTTGGCGCGTTGAGCCGCCAGCAGGTTGGCCATGGCCCGAAAGATGTCTGCGAGTTGATGGAGACGGTCATCCATGTGTGAGTCACGGCGCGAAGGATGCGCCATTGTGCGGGGAATGAATGGAAAAGGGCAAGCCTATCCGGCTTGTTGACAACCGGATTTCCTGTTTCATAGGATGAGCCGAAGCGTTGAGGGGGCACAGTGACTATCCACGTCAATGGTGAATCACGGGGGATCGGCGATGGGCAAACGGTCGCCGGCCTGCTGCGTGAATTGGACATCCGAACGGATCGCGTGGCGGTAGAATTGAATTTGGAGATTCTGGACCGTACGGACTTTGAGATCCGGGGACTCCGTGAGGGAGATCGGGTGGAAATATTAAGTTTTATCGGCGGCGGAGCGAAGTAAGGCATGACTATGACGAAAGATCGGTTGGTGATCGCCGGCAGGGAATTTCAATCGCGCCTGTGGGTCGGGACCGGGAAATACAAAGATTTTGCGGAGACCAAAAAAGCGATCGACGCCTCGGGCGCCGACGTGGTGACCGTCGCCGTGCGCCGCGTGAATATTACGGATCGTTCCAAGGAAAACCTCCTCGACTATCTCGATCCGAAGAAATATATCATTCTGCCGAACACGGCCGGCTGTTACACCGTGGAAGACGCGGTGCGTTACGCCAGATTGGCGCGCGCGGCCGGCGTGTCCGATCTGGTCAAACTGGAAGTGCTTGGCGACGAGAAAACCCTGTTTCCCGATACGGCCGGATTGATCGAGGCGGCGAAGATTCTCATCAAGGAGGGGTTTATCGTCCTCCCGTACACGAACGACGATCCGATCGTCGCCAAGAAGCTGGTGGACATCGGTTGCCCCGCCGTCATGCCGCTGGCTGCTCCGATCGGGTCCGGTCTAGGTATCCGGAATCCATACAACCTCAAGATCATCATGGAAACGGTCAAGGTGCCGATCATCGTTGATGCCGGGGTTGGTACGGCTTCCGATGCGGCTCTCGCGATGGAATATGGCGCTGATGCGGTCTTGATGAATACCGCGATTGCCGGCGCCCAGGATCCTCTGGCGATGGCGGAAGCGATGAAATACGCGGTGTGGGCCGGCCGGTTGGCTTACAAGGCCGGACGCATTCCGCGTAAGTTATACGCTACGGCCAGCAGTCCCATTGAAGGCATGCTCTGAAACCTGTTGAGTCATGACGCGGGAGTGGCGAGTCGTTCGGCGCAAGGTGCACGCCGTGCCTCGAATCTTCACTCGCTGCGTACCACGTACGTCCTTTCCCTGAATGGCCCCCGTCGATTTCCGTCTGTACCTCGTCACTGATCGTCATCAAACCGCCGGGCGTCCGCTCTTGTCCGTACTCGGGCGGGCCGTCCGTTCCGGCGTGCGAGCCATTCAACTCCGCGAGCGCGATCTGCCGATCCGCGAGCTGCGTTCACTGGCGATGGAGCTTCAGGTTGAGTTGCCGGATGTCCGGCTGTTCATCAACGATCGCGTCGATGTGGCGCTGGCCGTGCGCGCCCAGGGCGTGCATTTGCGCGAGAGCAGTCTGCCCGCGGGGGTGGTGCGGGGCCTGCTGGCGCCTCACCAATTGCTGGGGCTCTCAGTGCATTCGCTCGACGGGGTCATGGCGGCTGAACAACAAGGGGCCGACTTCGTGGTGTTGGGGCCCGTCTATGACACGCCGTCGAAGCGCGTGTACGGGCCGCCGATCGGATTGGGTGTGCTCGAGCAGGCTGCGCGGAAGGCGCGTATTCCGATCTTTGCCATCGGCGGGATCACGGCGGCTCGCGCGCGCGAGGTGCGACGCGCCGGGGCGTTCGGCGCGGCAGTGCTGTCGTCCATTTTAAGCGCAGTCAATGTCGAACGCGCGACCGAGGAATTGCTTTCCGCCATCGAGATCGAGTGATGATGTTGCGCCGGGACGCGCGATGGTCAGCGCGCGAGCAGTCGTCGCGCCCGCGCCGCTCCTGCTGCAGTTGACCACCCTATATACGGATGATAGAATCCGAAACAGTGTAGATGACCGTCATAGACAAGGATTTTCATCAATCCGACGAGTGGGGCGATGGCCGAATCAAAAGGGAGTTCAGGCCGACTCCGGTCCTTCCGTGATTCCGTCAAGCGCCTGACCCGGTCACTTTCTGACGGAGATGGAGTCGTGACGCACAAGAACGACGAACATGCCCGCGAAGTTGAAAAACTTCGTACCCAAATCCAGTCCATGGAGGAGGAGATCCGGCGGCTCTACCAGTCACGCTACCAGCTCGAGCAGACGACGAAGCAGAATGAAAAGCTCGTCGCCACCCTTCAGGAAGCCAAATCACAAATCGAAACATTGCGGGCCGAAGTCGAGAAGCTGACGGCTCCTCCTTCGACGTACGGCATTTTTTCCAGCCTGGATACCGATGGCACGGGGAATGTGTATGTCTCCGGGCGCAAGATGAAGGTCAGCCTGCACCCTTCCATTAAAGCCAAGGAATTGCGCAAAGGCCAGGAGGTGATCCTCAATGAGGCCCTGAATGTCATCGCCGTACGCGGGTTCGACGTTCAGGGTGAAGTGGTCCGTTTGAAGGATGTGCTGGAAGGGAACCGCGCCTTGGTGACTTTGCATTTCGATGAAGAGAAGGTTGCGGAACTCGGCGAACCGTTGGTCCGCGAGCGTCTGAGCGTAGGCGATCACCTCTTGTATGATCCGCGATCGGGTTGCGTCATCGAAAAACTGCCGAAGTCCGAAGCCGAGGAGCTGGTGCTGGAAGAGGTGCCCGATGTGGACTACGAGCACATCGGCGGACTGCAGCGGGAAATCGAACAGGTGCGCGATGCGGTGGAGCTCCCGTTCCTGTACCCGCATATTTTCTCCAACTATAGGTTGAGCGCGCCGAAGGGGGTGCTGCTGTACGGCCCGCCCGGCTGCGGGAAAACGCTCATTGCAAAAGCCGTGGCCAGTTCCATTGCCAAGAAGCTCGGGCATTTAAAAGACCGGCAGCTGCGCAGTTATTTCCTCCATGTGAAGGGCCCTGAGCTGTTGAATAAGTACGTCGGCGAGTCGGAGCGGCAGGTGCGCGAAGTGTTCAAGAAGGCCAAAGAACGGGCCGACGACGGCCACCCCGTGATTGTGTTTTTCGACGAAATGGACGCCTTGTTCCGCACGCGCGGCACCGGCATCTCGTCGGACATCGAGTCGACCATTGTGCCGCAGTTCTTGTCCGAGATCGACGGCGTCGAGCGATTGACCAATGTGATCGTCATCGGCGCCAGTAACCGCCAGGATCTCATCGATCCCGCCGTTCTGCGCGCGGGCAGGCTGGATGTGAAGGTGAAGGTCGGTCGTCCCGATGCGACGGCGGCCCGGGATATTTTCTCCAAATACGTGACGGCAGATCTTCCCTTCGCCGAGGAAGATCTCGCGCGGCACGGCGGGGATGCCCGCGCGCTCGTCGATTTCCTGATGAATCTGACGGTCGATGCCATGTATGCCACGACCGACGAAAACAAATTTATTGAGGTCACCTATGCGAATGGCGAAAAAGAAGTGCTGTACTTTAAGGACTTCGCCAGCGGCGCCCTCATCGAGGGCATCGTGTCGCGAGCCAAGAAATTTGCCGTCAAACGCGCCATTGCTCAAGAGGGGAGCGGTCTGCGGGCCGATGACCTGATCCGGGCGATTCGCGAAGAATTCAAAGAGCACGAAGACCTGCCGAACACGACCAATCCGGACGATTGGGCGAAGGTCGCCGGGAAAAAAGGTGAAAAGATTGTCCATCTTCGGACAATCAGCGGCGGGTTGTCAGAGGCGCGTCAAATCGAAACCGTCAACACGGGCCACTACCTGTAACGCGCGATATTCCATGAACGAGACTCATTCGCACAGCCTGTCCCGTGTCATCGGCACGGAGACTGAATTCGGTATTGCCAGCCGGGATCCGAACGCGGCCGATCCCGTGGCGAACTCCATTCATGTCATCGGGTACTACCCGCATCTTCCTGCGCCTCATGCGGTGTGGGACTATGAGAACGAAAATCCCCTGCTGGATGCTCGTGGGTTCGAGGTCGATGGGGAACGCGAGCGGCCGGGGCCCGAATACAATCGGCAACTCAATAAGGTGTTGGCCAACGGCGGCCGGCTCTATGTCGACGGCGCCCATCCGGAATATTCCACGCCTGAGTGCACCAATGCCCGGGAAATCGTGGCGTTCGAGCGGGTCGGCGAGCGCATCATTGCCCAGGCCCTGGCCGGGATCACGGAGGCGCGCGGCCGCGATCAATTCGTGCTCTATAAGAATAATTCGGACGGCAAGGGCAACAGCTACGGCTATCACGAGGACTATCTTGTCTCGCGCGCGGTGTCGTTCGATCGGATCACGCAGGTGCTCACGCCGTTTCTCGTGACGCGGCCGATTTACGCCGGGTCGGGCAAGGTCGGAGCCGAGAATCAGACCACCCCCGTCGATTACCAGATTTCGCAGCGAGCCGATTTCTTCGAAACGCTCGTGGACCTCAACACCATGGTGCGGCGACCCATCATCAACACGCGGGATGAACCGCATTCCGATGCGGCAAAATACCGGCGCCTCCATGTGATCGTCGGGGACGCCAATATGGCGGAGGTCTCAACCTATCTCAAGGTCGGTACGCTGTCGATCGTGCTGGATCTACTTGAGGCCGGGGCCGACCTTCCCCGGATAAGTCTGGCCGACCCGGTCAGCGCCATCAAGCAAGTGTCACGGGATGTGCTGGTGAAGGAGAGCCTCAAGCTGACCGACGGCAGCGCGGTGACCGCGATTGCGGTGCAGCGGGCCTTCCTCAAGGCGGCGCAGGGGTACTATGCCTGCCATGAACTCAATCAGGTTACGAAAGACATCCTGGTGCGTTGGGAGGATGTGCTCGACCGTCTGGAGCGGGACCCGCGTTCGCTGGTGCGGGAGTTAGACTGGGTGGCCAAGCGCTACCTGATAGAGTCCTATATGGACCGCAAGTCCTGCGGGTGGGATGATCCGCGCGTGCGATTGATGGATCTGCAATATCATGATGTCCGTCCGGACCGGGGATTGTATTACACCCTCGAACGCAGCCATATGATCGAGCGGGTCGTGTTGGACCATGAGATTTCCCGGGCGGAGATGAACCCTCCGGGCGGGACAAGGGCGTACTTCCGCGGCCAGTGCGTGAAGAAATACCCGAATGCCGTCTACGGGGTGAGCTGGACCTCTGTGCTCTTTGATGTCGGGCAGAACAAGATCAAGCGGATTCCGTTGATGGACCCCCTGCGCGGCACCGAAGCGCTGACGGGGGAGCTCCTGGCCCAGGCGGAAACCGCGGCTGCGCTGCTCGAAAAACTGTCAACCTGACTGCGACCGCCACATGAACCCTATGTCCTTTCTGCCTCATCACGACGGTTCCAGCTTCTTCGATTTTCTCAGCCAGCACCATCCCGGGTTAAGGCCGGGCGTACAGGGCCTCGCGATGCCGCGCGCGGCGCTTCCGGAAGATCTCGGCCGGCCGGGCGCTCTCCCGGTGCCGCACGGAACGACGGTGCTGGCGTTGAAATATCGGGATGGGGCGATTATTGCCGGCGATCGGCGGGCGACGGAGGGATTTCAGATCGCCGATCGCCGGATCGAAAAAGTGTTCCGCATCGACGAGTATTCCGCCATGGCCATTGCCGGCGCGGCAGGGCCCTGCATCGAAATGGCGAAGTTATTTCAAACCGAGCTTGAACATTATGAAAAGCTGGAAGGCGTCCAGCTGTCATGCGAGGGCAAGGCCAACAAGCTGGGGCAAATGGTGAAGGCCAATCTGCCGATGGTCTTTCAAGGATTGGTCGTGATGCCCCTCTATGTCGGGTACGATCTGAAGCGAAAGGAAGGCCGTATCTTCAAATATGACATTACGGGCGGCCGGTACGAAGAGTCCGATCATCATTCCATCGGCTCCGGCGGCAAAGACGCGCGCAATACCATGCGGGAACATTACCGGCTCGGGCTCGACGAAGAAGCCGCGCTCCGCGTCGGATTGCTGGCGTTGTACAATGCCGCGGATGAAGACGTGGGAACGGGAGGGCCGGATCTGGTCCGCGGGATTTATCCGACGGCAAAGATCGTGAGCGATGCCGGTATCACGGATGTGCCGGAAGCCCGCGTCCGCGGCCTGTACGAAACCATGATCGCAGAACGAAGGAGATCTTAGTCGATGCCGTTGCCCTACTACGTCTCGCCTGAACAGATGATGCAGGATAAGGCGGAGTATGCCAAAAAAGGCATCGCCAAGGGACGCTCGATCATTGCCCTGGAATATGTGGACGGTATTCTGCTGGCGGCGGACAATCCCAGCTCTTCCCTGCATAAGGTTTCCGAGGTGTATGACCGTATCGCGTTTGCCGGGGCCGGCAAATATAGCGAATTCGAGCATCTCCGCAAGGCAGGCATTCGCCATGCCGATCTGACCGGGTATATGTACAGCCGGGAAGATGTGAGCGCGCGGACCCTCTCGAACGCCTATTCCCAGAGCCTGGGGACGGCCTTCAGCACGGATGTGAAGCCGTTGGAGGTGGAAATCCTTGTGGTCCAGGTCGGGGGAAACGGCCAGGCGAACGAAATCTTTCGCATCTCCTTTGACGGCAGCATTACGGATGAAAAAAGTTTCGCGGTGATCGGCGGGCGCTCGGAAGCCGTCCAGCAATACTTGCGCGAACATGCGACGCCGCAGCCGCCGACGCTCAAAGACGGACTCCGGCGCTGTCTCTCCGCCCTTGAGCAGGTCGCCACGCAAAAAATTCCTTCTGAAAACCTCGAAGTTGCCGTGTTGGATAGGCAGCGCCAGGGGCGGAAATTCCGCCGGTTGACGAGCGCTGACATCTCCCACCTGTTCGCGTAACCTTCTCTCGCACACATGGGCGCGTCTCCGGCGTCACCGATGATCGGCCAGGGCATCATCCGGCTGCGCAAGGCAACGAATCCCGACCGGAGTCTGTTGAAGCCACCCGCGTCAGGGTGTATCCTGACAGGAGTCGCTGCGAGAGAAGGCGTCCCCATGCAACAACGAATTTTCGGCCTGGAAAATGAGTATGGCCTGATTTTTTCTCCCAACGGGAAGATCTATCTTCCGATGGAGAAAGTGCTGGGCTATATCTTTGAAGGGCTGATTCCGAACAGCTGGCCGTCGAACGCGTTCCTGGTCAACGGCGCGCGATTTTATCAGGATACCGGCTGCCATCCCGAATACTCGACGCCGGAGTGCGACAACATTCTCGACCTCGTCATTCACGACAAGGCCGGCGAGCGCTTGCTGGAAGCCTGCCTGCCGGCGGCCGAGGAGCGCTTGCGGGAAGAGGGGCTTTCGGGCGAGATCTACATTTTTAAGAACAATACCGATTCACTCGGGAACACGTACGGGTGTCATGAAAATTACCTCATGCGCCGGGACGTGGATTTCTGGAAGGTGACCGAGCAACTCATCCCGTTTTTTGTCACCAGGCAAATTTATTCCGGCGCGGGCAAGGTCTTGAAGGTGTCCGGCAAGCCGCAGTACTTTATTTCCCAACGCGCGCAGCACATCCACGAAAAAACGTCCTCCTCCACGACCTCGTCGCGCAGCATCATCAATACGCGGGATGAACCCCATGCCGATGCGGAGAAGTACCGGCGGCTCCATATCATCGTGGGGGATTCCAATATGTCGGAATATGCCACCTATTTGAAGGTCGGCGCCGCCACGCTGGTCTTGTCCATGATCGAATCGGGATTCGGGGTGACCGGCATGGAGCTCGAAGATCCCGTCAAAGCCATCCGTGAAATCTCCCGCGATCCCACGCTGAACAAGAAGGTGAAGCTGGATGACGGCCGGCAGATGACCGCCATCGAAATCCAGCGCGTCTACGTCAAGCGCGCCATGGAATTTCTGGCCGCGCAGGATCATGACCCGGTCCTGGATGATGTGCTGGACAAGTGGATTTCCGTGCTGGATCGCCTGGAAGAAGATCCGATGCAGCTCGTGCATGAGGTCGATTGGGTGATGAAAAAGCATCTCATCCAATCGTACACGGACAAAAAAGACTGCGGGTGGGATGATCCCAGAGTGTTTCTGTTGGATTTGCAATTTCATGACGTGAAACGTACGCGCGGGCTGTATTATTTGATGGAGAACCGCGGCATGGCCGCCAGAATGGTGGAGGAAGAGGCGGTGCAACGGGCCATGTCGGTGCCGCCCCAGACCACCAGGGCGAAAGTCCGTGGTGATTTTATCCGGTTCGCGCGGGCGAAGAATCGTTCCTATACGGTCGATTGGACCTATCTCAAACTGAACGGGTATTGGGAAGAGACGATTCTCTGTATGGACCCCTTCAGCGCCGCCAACCGGCGGGTTGAGGAATTATTATCGCAGGTCTCCGGTGCGCGCTTGTACCGATGAGACGGGACGATGGAGTGAATCGAGCCAAGCCCATGTCGTTTCTGGATCGTTTTCTCATCATCTCGGTCGTGCTGCTGGCCAGCGTGTTCCCTGTCGAGCTGTTCCCAAACACGGGCCCCGTCCCTCGCGGCGGGGACGGGCAGTTAAGCGGGAAGCAGGGGCAGGTCGTGGTGGTCACTGTCCCCGGCCTCAAGGAGGCCGCCAGCGTCAAAGGCCGGTTCATGGGCCGTACCGTGACGCTGTTTCCGAATCCCGCCGCCGGCGGGACGGGCTATGTCGGCTTGCTCGGTATCGATCTGCAGGATGAACCCGGCCCGCATGAGCTGTCCATCGACGCGCAATTGGGCGAACAGACCAGGCATTTTTCCTATCAAGTCCTCGTGGTGAAGGAGAAGTTTGCCGTCGAATATCTGAAATTGCCGAAGGAGAAAGTCGATCTTGATGAGAAAGCGACCGCTCGCTGGAAGGCGGAGCAAGAGCAGGTTCGCAAGGCCTTAGCGGAGGAATCCGCGATGCGCCTCTGGCAGGCCGGGTTCGTCGAGCCGGTTCACGGGAAACGCACCGGCATTTTCGGCAGTGTCCGCATCATGAACGGGCAACCCAGAAATCCGCACAACGGAGAGGATATCGGCGCGCCGATGGGGACCGACGTTCTGGCCAGCAATGACGGGGTCGTGCGGCTCGTCGTCGATCATATTTTTTCGGGGCGGGGTGTTTTTGTCGATCACGGCCTCGGTCTCTACTCGATGTATTTTCATCTGTCGGAGGCGCTGGTCAACGAAGGTGATTTGGTCAAGGCCGGCCAGGTGATCGGGAAGGTCGGCGCCACTGGAAGAGCGACCGGCCCGCATCTCCACTGGGGCATGAAGGTCAACGGCGCACGCGTGAACCCCTATGCGCTCCTCGAATTGCCCTTTCCACAGAATCCCGCCGCTGTCCGCCCGGTATTGGCTGCGCCGCCGATCCTGCCGCAGGGAGAATCATCCGCCCCGACGGCGGTCGGCGGTGATGGGCGATAGGCCGTCTCTCCGGCTCATGGTTCACCCCGTCGCGTGTCGCTTCACACACCGTTAGGATGGGAGCGGGGAATCTTTACAGCTCTCCTGCCGGGCTGGCGATTCCAGGGCCGCGGCCACGGCCTTCGTCAGCGAGTCGGGCGTGTACGGCTTCGGCAGGAAGGCCATCTGGGTATCGAACGTTTTCAGGAGCGGTTCATCCCGCCCTGAATAGCCCGACGTGAGGATGATTTTGATATCCGGCTGCAGGGCCCGGAGTTCGCGAGCCAGCTGGGCGCCCCCCATGCCGGGCATCACCATATCCGTTACCAGCAGCGCAATGTGACGACCCTGCCGGCGCACCATCTCCAACGCCTCCTCTCCTGACCGAGCCGCCAAAACATGATAGTGCTGGGCCACGAGCACGGTATGCGCCAGTCCTCTGACCATATCGTTGTCTTCCACCAGGAGGATGGTTTCCGCCTGTTCGGTCGCGGCCTCGGGCTGCGGCGCCGCGCGGGGTGGGACCGTGTCTTCCTCCAGGCGCGGCAGGTATACCGTGAAGCAGGTGCCCTTTCCCACCTCGCTCGTAATCCCCACGGTGCCTCCGCTTTGTCTGACAATGCCGTAGACGGTCGACAGCCCCAGTCCGGTGCCTTTGCCCAACTCCTTTGTCGTGAAGAATGGTTCGAAGAGATGGCCCAGGGTTTCGGCGCTCATTCCGCATCCGGTGTCACGAACGGCCAGGGTCACATAGGGACCGGGGAGCAAGGGGTCGGGCCAGAAGGGATCGGAGTGGGTGACCAGAACTTCTCCGGTTTCCAATTCCAGCCGGCCCCCGTGCGGCATGGCATCTCGCGCGTTGACGACGAGATTCATCACGACCTGCTCAATTTGTCCGGCATCCGCATGGATGCGTCCCAACATCGGATCCAGGTTGAGCACGAGATGGATATCTTCGCCGAGCACGCGCTTCATGAGCTCGACGATATCGCTCACCCGGTCATTGAGATTCAACGGCTCGCGTTCCACGATTTGATGGCGGGTGAAGGCTAACAGCTGTCTGGTCAGCCCGGTCGCCTTGTTGCCGGCGTCTCTGATCTGCGCCATGCCGCGCTGCGCGCGGGAGGTCAGCCCCGGTTCGTTCAGCAAGAGCTCCGCCCAACTGTTGATGATGGTCAGCAGGTTGTTGAAGTCATGTGCGACGCCGCCGGCCATCCGGCCTAAGGCCTCCATTTTTTGAGCCTGACGTAACTGCCGTTCGAGGTCTTTCCGGTTGAGGAATTGGCTGATCATGGCGCCCAGGTCGCAGAGTCGTCCCAGGCGGGAAGGGGCGGGGCGGAGGATCTCGGTGACGAAACACTCGATGATGCCGAGGATGTTTTTCCCGGTGGAGATCGGGAAGGCGATCGCTCCGTGCAGACCGGCCTGCTGCGCGGCCTCCCGCGCGGGGAATTCCGCCTCTTTCAGAATATCCGGAGAGCACACGGCGGCGGCGCTTGTCCAGGCGCGTCCGGCCAGGCCGGCCTCTTGTGCCAGAGACAGGGACCGGTAGGTCTGCATGAACGCGTCAATGGAGGGGTCGTCCCGATGCCAGAGCGCGTTGCAACGTAGGGTTTGGGTATGAGGATCAACGAGCCATAAGACGCCCAGCGTCCAACCTTGCAGTTCACAGATGGCGCGGAGGATTCTCGGCATCGCCTCACTGAGGGTTACCGATTCTTCAAGGGCCCGGCCCACGGCGAGTTGAACCGTGTGCATCGTTTCCGCTTGCCGGCGCTCGGTGATGTCGGTCTTGGCTCCGATCATCCGATAGGCCCGGTGTTCGCGATCGCGCAGCACATAGCCGTGGTCGACGACATAGGCATAGGTGCCGTCCGTTCTGCGAAAACGATATTCAGCCGTCCACAAATGGTTCTCCGACTGCAGGGCCTGGTTCAGGCCGGCAAGAATCGAGGCTCGATCCTCGGGGTGAATTTGCTCTGCCCACGGAATCTGGGCTCCCTGCGGGGTCCCCAGCCCTGGGCCATAGACTGTCTGGTAGGCCTCGTTGAACCACATCTCGCCGGAAGCCATGTCCCAGTCCCAGATGCCGTCTTGAGTGGCCAGGCAGGTGAGATGGAATCGTTCCTCGCTTTTCCGCAAGGCTTGCTCGACCCGGTGCCGCCCGATGGCATAACGGATGGCGCGTTTCAGTACATCACCGGTCAACCGGCTTTTGACAAGATAATCCTGCGCGCCGCGCAGCAGGGATTTTTCAGCAACCAATTCACTGTCGAGGCCGGTGAGGACGATAAGCGCCGCCTCGCCGGCCTGCGCCTGCACACGGTCCAGGGTCTCGAGTCCGTGGCTGTCCGGCAGGGCCAGGTCGATCAGCACGGCGTCTACAGGCCCGGCCAGCAGTTTGGAGAGGCCCGTATCAAGCCGGTCTGCCCAATCGAGGGAGATGTCGCGGGATTCCTCTCCGCAGAGCGCGGTTCGGATCAGTTCCGCATCGTCCTCATTGTCCTCAATCAGCAGCACGCGCATGTGTTACCTCCGCAGCGTGGGAATTTTGGAGACCAGCGTCCAATACAGTTCGAACTCTTTGACGACGGCGATAAAGCGGGTGAAGGTGACCGGTTTTCGAATATAGGAACAGGCGCCCAGTTCGAACGAACGAAGAATGTCTTCATCCCGTTCGCTGACGGTCAGGATGATGACGGGCAGCGCGCGGAGGCGAGGGTCCGATTTGATTTCTGTCAGCACCTCGAGTCCGGTCTTCTTCGGCATATTGATATCCAGCAGCACTATGCCGGGGAGTGGAGATTGGGTGAAAGGTTTGTCCCCGCGCAGGTAGGCCAAGGCCTCGTCCCCATCCCGAACCACGGTGATGCCGTTGGTGGTGTTGACGGTTTCAAACGCTTCGCGGATGAGCAGAATGTCGTCTTCGTTGTCTTCAGCGATCAGAATGTTGAATGGTCTGAGTGTCATAGGCTCCCTCTTTCGCACCCTGCCGGGTTCTGCCGAATGTGATGAAAAACTCCGATCCTCCGCCTTCACGGGGTGAGACCCAGGCTCGCCCGCCGTGCCGCTCCGCCACCTGGCGAACGATGGCCAGGCCGGCTCCGGTTCCCTCGATGTCGCGTCCCACCGCCCGCCGGAACAACTCAAAGATGCGCTCGCGCTGATCCGCTGGAACCCCCGGGCCGCGGTCTCGCACGACCAGGCCGGGCATGTCCATTCCCTCGCTATCGATCTCGAGATGCGGGGCGATCTCGATGTCCGGAGGCATCCCCGGGGAGACAAACTTCAACGCGTTGGCGACCAGGTTGTAGATGCCCTGGACCGCCCACGTCGTATTGACCCGCAGGCGCGGCAACGGCGAGTGTACGGTGATTCTGGCGCCGGTCGTCTTAATCTGGTTGTCCAGTCGTTGCAGGGCTTTTTTGACCAGAAAATCGGCGTTGACCTCGTCGAGGGGGATCTCCATGCGTTGGGCGCGGGAGAGGTCCAGAATATCCGTGAGTAATTGATCGAGCCGCCGCGTGGCCCGGATGATGCGGCGAAGGAAATCCTGGCCCTTCTCGTCAAGCCGGTTCGCATACCGCTCCTGGAGCAGCAGCGAGAAACTGGTAATGGCGCGCAACGGTTCCTTCAGGTCGTGCGAGGTCACGTAGAGCAGGGTTTCGAGATCCTTGTTCTTCTTCAAGAGCATCAATTCGGATTGGCGGCGTTCGGTGATGTCCCGGTTCGTTTCGAGGACGAGGCAGCGGCCGCCTGTTTTCATCAGCCCCCAGCGGCTCTTCACCAGCACCTCCCGTCCGCTTTTGGTGCGATGGCGTAGTTCGCCGCTCCAGGAGCCGGTGGTTTCCAATTCGGCGAGAATGGTCTCAAGCGGGCGGGGGAAGGCGGTGTCCAGCAAGGCATGGCTGCTGTGGCCTACCGCTTCCGCGCGGGTGTAACCGTACAAATGCTCGCACCCGCGATTCCAACTCAGAATGCCCCTCCGGGTATCCCAGCAGAAAATCGGGTCATGCGACAATTCGATGAGCTGGCGCTGTTGATGCAAGGTTTCCTCGGCGCGCACGCGTTCCGTGATATCGCGGGCAATCGTCGAGACCGCCACAACCTGGCCGTGCGCATCCACTATAGGAGACATGGTCAGGGATACCTGAATGGCATGGCCGTCTTTATGGACGCGCACGCTCTCGAATTGTTGGACGCGGGTGCCTGCTTTGATCTGCTCGATAAGGGCCGTCTCTTCCTCCAGCCGGTCCGGCGGGAGGATCCGGGAAATCGGCTGGCCGACAATCTCTTCGCTGGAGTAGCCGAACAACCGCTCGGCGCCCTTGTTCCAGGTCCTGATCCCTCCCCTCAGGCACTTACTCATGATGGCATCGGAGGACGATTCCACGATGGCGGCCAGCCTGGCCTGGGCTTCTTGCGTTTGTTTACGATCATCGATGTCGGTGTAGGTTCCCACCCACTTCAACACCCGGCCGTCCTGGTCCAGGACCGGTAGCGCATGGGCATGGAACCAGCGGTAGACGCCATCCGCCCGCCTGACTCGCATTTCGGTGTTGAGGGGCTGAATACGAGTCACGGTCTCGCGCCATTCCGCGCTGATTCTCTCTCTGTCTTCAGGGTGGATGTACGGGAGGCAGCCCGCGCTGTAGGGCTCGTCTGAGGGCCGTCCCGTATATTGGGCCCATTGCGGACTGAGATAGTCGCAGGTGCCGTCGGGAAGAAAGGTCCAGATCGGCAGAGGCAGCGAGTTGAGCAGGTCTTGAAACCGGTGTTCGCTGGCGGACAACGCCTGATGCATCCGGTCGCGTTCCGCCAATTCCTGTTCGAGGCGCTGATTGGTGTCTTGAAGCGCAGCCGTGCGTGTGGCCACCAGGGCTTCAAGCGACTGATGACTTTCCCGCAAGGCCTGATCCGCGCGTTTCCGATCCGTGATATCGATGAGCGTGGAGCGGGACGCGATAAACCGTCCTTCGGAATCGGTCATGGCGGTGGCGTTGAGCATGACAGGAAAGGTCGTCCCGTTTTTCCGGATCAGCTCAAACTCTACATTGTCGATGTGCCCCTCGTGGAGAATTTGCGGGAATCGCTCCTTGAACCGGGCAACCCCGGCAGGCGTGAAAAACTCGGTCATGTGTTTTTTACCGATGACTTCTTCTTTGTTGTACCCCAACCAGTCCAGCTCCGTCTGGTTCATGGCGACAATCAGGCCGGCGGCATTGAGGGAATGGTACCCGCAGGGGGACCGGTCATACAGATCCCGCATCTCTTCGGCGGCATTCCTCAGCAACTGCGATCGATCGAGTAGGGCCGCGTGTTCCTTGGTCAGGGTTGTTGACTTGACCAATTCGCAGGTCAAGCGCTTTTGTTGATCAACCACATAAGCAACGAGTGGAAAGATGATCAGGCTGATTGAGCGGCCGGCTCGCGGGAGCCAGGCTGGCACGCCGGGCACGTCGGGCGAGACGAGATAACCCAGGTAGGTGAGCCCGGTACAGACCATTGTCACGGCGGGGGAACTCCAGCGAGGGGATATCCAGAAGGTAAGGACAATCGGCAGGATATAGAGCACCCACACGGGTATGGTCCGGGGGGTCAGGTAGTCCACGAGAAAAATGCCGCCGCTCAGGACGGCAATCACCGCGAACATGCGCCGGTCGCGAATGCGAGGCGTCAGTTTCCCGGTGGTTAGCCCATGGAGACCATTCCCGGTCATGGGGCTCCTGCTGCGTGGCACACGAATCCGTCGTTCAAACCACTACAATGGCGATCAATTAATTATGCGGCGTACTATGAGTAAGAACAAGGGGACCCAGTAGATGCGATAGGCCCTAGTGAAATCACTAGGGTATTTAATTCGAGGCTTGGAATTCTTGCGGATGAAACACTATCCGCCCGGGCTTCAGACCGGTCAGCCCGAACGGACCCTTAAAAATTCGTTTCGAGGCTCGCGGACGTTTTATTGAGGACGGTGGCCGCGGCGTTCGACAAGGCGGCGTCGTGATCGTGATCCAGCGCATAGATGCGAAATTGTACAAGCCTGGTCGGCAGCAAATCAAGAAACTCTTCCAAGGGCTCGGTTGAGAGCCCCTTGGTGCCGGGATCATAGACGAGCAGGGGAATGCCGCGTGTATCCTTCGGATCCGGGCGCGGGTCCAGCGGCGCCATATCAACGCGGAACGGTAGATTCTGCAATTTGGACGGCAAGGCTTTCTGAATCTGTTGCTGAAACTGTTCGTGGCTGGGAAAGTCCATTCCCCGCTCGATCCCCTTTTCCTTGAGCACCGTGCTGTACGCCATTTTCCATTTCACGTCGCGGCTCAGGATATGCGCCCACTCGTGATGCAGGCGGCGCAGGCTGCCCTGTCCGGCTTTTTTCCATCGCCGCACATCTTCCAGCAACGACCAGTCCGTCAGCGTCAGGTAGTCGTCCATGTGCTTGGCCGGATTCGACGGGAACAGCAGCTTCATGGTGTCCCCGAAAATGTCGCGCAGATGAATGTCGATGGCCCTGGTCGTCCGGTGAAAATACACATTTGAATACAAGTACATTCTGGTATTCAAAAACATATGGAGCGCCGGGAGGCCGGTTTTATGGATGGTGAACCCTTTGTCGGTGATAATGGTGTAATGGATCAGCCGGGTGAGATCGACCGGCCCCACCGCCACCCCGCACATGTACGCGTCCCGCAGCACGTAGTCCAGATTATCGGCGGTATAACTTCCTGCAATGACCGGTTGGAGGACATTGATCCAGCGAGGAATTTTGGAGTTGTCCTTTCCCTTCTCCTTCAGGATGACATGGGCGATGTGGTCAGGATTGAGCTCCTCGCCGCGCTCGAACGGCCCCGACGGGCTGCGGCGGATTTTCTTGATGAGCGGACCGAGATGCTCGCGCACGATGATCTGGCCGAGCTTCTCATGCGAGAGGCCGAAGCCGCGCAAATAGTTATCATCGAAGAAATGACAGAACGGGCCATGGCCGATGTCGTGGACGAGGGCCGTGATGCGCAGGAACTCCTCCACAAAGGCGGCCGAGGGAAGGCCGGGGATGGCGTTGCGCAAAAACGGATACAGGTGCTGCGCGAATCGTCCGGCCACATGCATGGTCCCCAACGAGTGCACAAACCGCGTATGCTCGGCTGACGGATAGACCCAGCGGGCGCTTTGCAGCTGATAGATGTAGCGCAGCCGTTGAACCCAGGGAGAATCGATCAGGTCTTTTTCGGTGCGTTCCGACGGGTCGGGCGATGCATAGGGCACGGTGAACGACACGTATTCATGGATCGGATCGGCAATGAGGGCCGATCCGTCATACGGAGCCGGAGGAATGGCTGATGGTAACTTCATTGGTTCGCGGCCGACGAGTAATCTTAGCCCAGCCCCGGCGGCGGGGGCAAATGGGTGGGGCGTTCCATTGCTCTCGCGCGGCGGTATCTGGTGAGTAGCACATAGGCCACCGGATAAGCCAGCAGGCCGCCCGCGATGCTCAGGACCATGCCCCCGAGCACAAACGGCCAGGCATGGGGCGCCACCTGATGGTACATGCCCGTCAATGACAGGTCACTCCAATCGAAGGTGGGAAATTCGCGCCTGCCGAGCAAGGTCGCGCCGGTCCAGTACGTGGCGCCGAGGATCGGGATGAGCGTCCAGGGATTGTTGAGGAATGCCCCGGCGAGCAGCGCGATGACGTTCCATCCGAACGCCCAGGCGCAAAACCCCACCATGACCATATGAAAGCCGTATGCCGGCGAAAAGCCGATGAAGACGCCGACGGCAAACGCTAGCGCGGTCCGGTGCGGCGATTCATCAAGATGCAGAATTTGGCGAAAGAGCGATCGTACGTCGGCCATAAGGCGATGTCGCGCCGATGCGGCTACGACGGTCTTCGAAAATGTTCGTAGCTGGTGAGCGGCAGCGGTTGTGTGGCGCCCGCCTCCGTCCGCAGGCGCAGGCCGGACATTCCCGGCGTGATCGAGCCGATGCAGGTCATGCGAAACCCGGTCTTCCCGGCCAGTCGGTCAAAGCGGGATTGTTGCCGGCGAGGGACGGTGAACAGCAATTCATAATCCTCTCCGCCCTGTAACGCGATCTGCCCCGGGTCGAGCCCGCGGGCCTGGGCGTAGGCTCGACAGGCAGGTGAGATCGGCAGCGCGCCGGCGATGACGTCCGCGCCCACCCCGCTTTCCTCGCAGATGTGGCGAAGGTCGCCGGTCAGGCCGTCGGACAGGTCGATGGCCGCGCCCGCGAGTCGCTGTTCGGCCAGCCACACTCCTTCCGCGATACGGGCCGACGGGCGGTGATGGCGCGCCAGCAGAAAGCGGGCGTCTGCCGGACGGAGCGTCGGCCGCCGGCGCGACGTCAGAAGGTCGAGTCCCGCGCGGGAGTCGCCCAGGGTCCCGGTGACATAGAGCCGGTCTCCAACGCGCGCGCCGCTCCGCAGCAGGACCCGACGCGGTTTCACGACGCCGGTGAGCGTGATGTTGAGAAAGAGCCCTCCCCTGGATGCCGAGGTATCCCCGCCGATGAGGCGCACCTGATAGGGAGATCCGGCCTGCATCATGCCGCGGTACAGGTGCTGAATCTGCGCCGTGGAGCAGCTCGGCGGGATCGCAATGGAGACCAGCATGAACCGCGGCCTGCCGCCCATCGCGGCGATGTCGCTGAGATTGGCGATGGCCGCCCTGTAGCCGATATCCCGAAATGAGGAGGTGGCAGGATCGAAGTGCACCCCCTCCGCCACAAGATCCGTGGTGATGAGGGTCCATTCGGTTGACGAGGTTTTGATGATCGCGGTGTCGTCGCCGATTCCTTTGAAGACTTGCGGGTCCGGTTGCGCGGCTTGCGCCTGCAGGCTCCGGATCAAGCCGAACTCGCTGCGCACTCTGTCGGCCCGGCGGGATCGGCCCGGCGGCATCAATCCACCTGCTTCCAGGCCGGTCGCCGTACCGGGCATTGAGTGATGGCGGCAGCGATGCTCATGCAGCGGCGGGTTAAAGAGACAGGGACGGGGCGTTCCCTGTTAAGGGACGCGCGCGCCGCGGTGAGCCGGCCTTTCGCTTCGAGATGCCAGAACGCCCGGCCTTCTTCACCGGCGTTGTTGGCGCCGCGGCGCTGGCCTTGCGCGAGGGGGCCCGCCGCAAGGCGGCCTTGATGACATCATCCACCGTATCCACGAAAATCAATTCAATCCCCTTCAGGATATGTTTGGGGATCTCTTCCAAATCCTTCTTGTTGCGTTTCGGCAGCGCGACGGTGGAAAGTTTGGCCCGTTTGGCCGCGAGGATCTTCTCCTTCAAACCTCCGATCGGCAGGACCCGCCCGCGGAGAGTGATTTCTCCGGTCATGGCAAGATCGCGCCGCACGGGGATTTGGGCCAAGGCGGACGCGATGGCCGTCGCCATGGTGATTCCGGCGGAGGGCCCGTCTTTCGGCGTCGCTCCGGCGGGCACGTGGATATGAATGTCGTTCTTGGCGAAGAGGTCGGGGTTGATGCCGAGCGTCTTCTCTCGCGACCGCACATAACTCAAGGCGGCTTGGGCCGACTCTTTCATGACGTCGCCGAGATGGCCGGTCAGCGTGAGCTGGCCCTTGCCCTTCATCACGGTCGCTTCAATGTAGAGGACGTCTCCGCCGCTTTCGGTCCAGGCGAGGCCTGTGGCGACGCCGATTTCGTCCATTTCCAGTTCTGCCTCGGGAATGAATTTCGCCACACCTAAAAATTTATTCAGGTTGGTCTGATCGATGGCATGGCACTCGGCCTTGCCTTCGGCGACCTTCTTGGCCACTTTCCGCATGAGGTTGGCGATCTCGCGCTCCAGATTGCGGACGCCGGCCTCGCGCGTGTAATGAGAAATCACGTGGCGAATCGCCGTCTCTGAGACGCGGATGTGTTTCCCGGTGATCCCATGCTCGTTCATCTGGCGCGGAATGAGGTATTTCTGCGCGATGCCGAGTTTTTCCTCTTCCGTGTACCCCGGAATATCGATAACTTCCATGCGATCCCGGAGAGCGGGGAGAATCGGATCCATGAGGTTCGCCGTCGTGACGAACATGACTTCCGTCAAATCAAACGGCACGCCGAGATAGTGATCGGTGAACGTGCTGTTCTGCTCGGGGTCCAGCACTTCCAGGAGCGCCGCCGACGGGTCGCCGCGAAAATCCATGCCGACCTTGTCGACTTCGTCGAGCATGAAGACCGGGTTGTTCGTGCCCGCCTGCTTCATGCCTTGAATGATCCGTCCCGGCAGGGCGCCGACGTAGGTCCGGCGATGGCCGCGAATTTCGGCCTCGTCCCGCACGCCGCCCAGGCTGATCCGCACGAATTCGCGTCCCAGGGCGCGCGCGATGGATTTTCCCAGCGAGGTTTTGCCGACGCCGGGCGGGCCCACGAAGCACAGAATCGGGCCCTTCATTTTCTCTTTCAGCTTGCGCACGGCCAGGTATTCGACGATGCGTTCTTTGACTTTCTCCAGATCGTAGTGGTCCTCGTTCAGGACCTTCATCGCGGCTTTCAGGTCGAGATTGTCTTTCGACTTTTTATTCCAGGGTAGCTCGACCATCCATTCCAAATACGTGCGGACGGTGGCCGATTCGGCCGTGTCCGGATGCATCTTCTCCAGCCGCTTGAGCTGTTTTTCGGTTTCCCGCAGAACTTTCTCGGGCATCTTGGCGTCTTTGATGCGCTTGCGGAATTCGGCCACTTCCTCCGCCCGTTCGTCCAATTCGCCGAGTTCTTTTTGGATGGCTTTCAGTTGCTCGCGCAGGAAATATTCGCGCTGGGTCTTGTCCATCTCTCCCTTGGCCTGCGCCTGAATTTTCTGCTGCATCGAGAGGACATCGATTTCCTTCGCGAGAATTTCGCTGATCTGCCGCAGCCGCTGGATCGGGTCCACAATTTCCAGGACAGCCTGGGTGATGTCGACTTTCAACCCGAGGTTGGAGGCCACCATGTCGGCGAGGCGTCCCGGGTCCTCGAGGTTTTCGATCACGACCATTACGTCCGGGATCAGCACCTTGCCGAGGCTGACGATTTTTTCGATCTGTTCCTTGACGGTGCGCATGACCGCCTCGGTCTCCAGTGTGGAGCCGGGCTGCTTCGTCTCGACGAGTTTTTCGATCTTGACGGAGTAGTACGGGTCGTTCTGGATGTATTCTTCGATCCGGCCCTTGGCGAGGCCCTGCACCAGGATCTTGATCCGCTCGTCGGGGAGTTTGAGCATCCGCATGATGATGCCCACGGTGCCGACCGCATGAATATCCTCCGGCTGCGGGTTTTCCACATCCAGGGATTTTTGTGTCGCGAGGAACAACATCCGGTTGCCGGCCAGCGCCGCTTCGATCGCCTTGATGGACATTTCACGCCCGACGAACAGCGGGAGCACCATATAGGGAAAGACGACAATATCTCGGACGGGCAGGAGAGGCAGCTGATCCGGCGGTTCAAGGTTCTGGTTGCTTGAAAAATCTTGTTCTACTGCTTCAGCCATGAGGCTCCAGTCTGCTGGTGTATGGTCTCAGTGACGATGTTGGGCGGTGGCACGGTTCGGGTGGCGGTGATCCATCATGCCCGGGGCTAGGTCGTCGCGCGTCCTCGACCCTGGCCGCGCCGGCGGACGTCGGCGGTGGTCGGTCGGAGCCGCTGTTGCAGGAAATCGCCGAATGCAGGTCCCAGGGACGGGTTCTTCAGGGCCAGCTCCACGGTGGCGATGAGAAATCCGAGTTTGTCGCCGGCGTCATGCCGCTGCCCCTCGACTTCATGCGCGAACATCGGCGTGTTCTTCACGAGTTGCCTCAGGGCATCCGTCAATTGGATTTCTCCGTTCTTGCCCGGGGGGGTCTTGCGGAGGATCGGAAAAATTTCAGGCGGCAGCACGTATCGTCCGATGACGGCCAGGTTCGAGGGCGCATCGGCAGGCGCAGGTTTTTCGACGAGGTCGTCGACGCGGTGCAGCCCGCTGCGCACCTTGCGCGCCGAGATGATGCCGTAGCGGCTGACTTCCTGTTGCGGCACTTCCTGCACGCCGAGCACGGCGCCTTTGCGTTGCTTGTAGATATGGATCAATTGTGCGAGCCCGGGGACCGCCGCATCGATGATCTCATCGCCCAGGATGACGGCGAAGGGTTCGTCGCCGATCAGATGTTGCGCGCACAAGACGGCATGTCCCAACCCCATGGCTTCCGGCTGGCGGACGTAGCAGAAGTTCGCCAGATTGGAAATGTGCCGCATCAGGTTGAGGACCTGCCCTTTGCCGCTGCCCTTCAGATTTTCTTCCAGCTCAAGGGAACGATCGAAGTGGTCTTCGATGGCGCGCTTGCCCCGCCCCGTGATGACGATGATGTCTTCGATGCCGGATGCGACCGCTTCTTCGACGACGTACTGAATCAGCGGTTTGTCGACCAGCGGCAGCATCTCTTTCGGGGAGGCTTTGGTGGCGGGAAGAAATCGTGTGCCCAGGCCGGCAGCGGGAATAATCGCTTTACGTACGTCTGTTCTTGTCATACCGGCGATAGTATGTGATGGGGTACATGAAGTCAAGATTTCGCCGGCTCTTTTCGATCGCTGCCGGCGCGCCGCGATGCGGGGAAACTCCTTTACATTGAAAAACGCGGTTAATATAATCCGAGAGTTTTTCTGCGGATGTGCGGTGGTGTTGCAATGAACGCGGCGCATCGGTGACTCTTATGGCGACAGTTCGCGTGCCTTCGCCGGACCTTCGGTTCGGGGCAGGATGCGCGGCATGGAACGTGGCGATTTCTCATCTCGAGGGTCGAGAGAACCAGTGCTTGCTCTCCCAGGCGGTATGGAAGGAGTGCGGTGACCAAGTCGGGAGGCAGGCGGTGGGCGCCGATTCTCGTTCTTGCACTGGTGGCGCTGTTCGCGATCGGCGAGGCAGAGGGTGTGCGAGCGCAAGTGAGCGCACCGCTGGTCAGTTCCGTCACCATCCGTGGTCAGAAGCGCATTGAACTGCAGGCGATCCAGGGGCGTCTCACCCTCAAGGCCAACGATCCGTTTACTCCTGACGCGCTCCGGGAACAGGTCAAGATTCTCTACGGAACCGGCTATTTCGAGGATGTGCAGGTGGAAACGGATTCGGCCGCCGGGGGCGTGTCTGTCGGCTTCATCGTTCGCGAGAAACCGTTCATCACTGAGATTGTGTTCGATGGCAACGAGGAATTGAGCGACGACAAGCTCAAAGAAAAGATCACCATCAAGAGCCAGACCTTTCTCGATCAGCAGCAGGCGAAAGAGAGCGCGGAGAAAATCCGCCTCGCCTACCAGGAGGACGGGTTTTACAATTGCCAGGTCATTCCTGTGATTCAAGCCGTGGATGAGGACCGCAAGCGGCTGACCTATTTCATCAAGGAAGGGACCAAGGCCAAAGTCCGTCGGATCAATTTTGAAGGTATGCGAGCGGTGACCAAGGAAGAAGTGTTTAAGGTGACGGCGACGCGCGAATGGATTCCCTGGTACGGCCTGGTGACGCAGTTCAAGCTCCCGTCGCTGCTGTCGGATGCCGGCGTTCTGAAGCGCGAGGAACTCGGCAACGATATCGAGCGTATTCGTGAAGTCTACCTGAACAAGGGCTACCTCAACGTGCAGATCAGCCAGCCGACGCTGGAATTGAGCGACGATAAGAAGTGGTTCGAGATCAGCTATTCGGTCGTTGAAGGTGAGCCGTTCATCGTGCAAGAGGTCGGCTTCCGCGGCAATACGGTCTTTGAAGACCATGAATTGCGGGAAGGGTTGGGCATCCGTCCGGGCGAAATCTTTCAGCGGGCCAAGATTCGCGGCGAAATCACCCGCATCACCGATCTCTACGGAGCGAAGGGCTACGTCTTCTCGGATGTCGTGCCGAACGTGACGCCGGACAACAACGCGCGCACGGCCACGATCACCCTCAATATCAAAGAGGGGGAGATGATGCGGATCCGGGAGATCCATGTCACCGGGAACGATAAGACGCGCGACAACGTCGTGCGCCGGGAACTGCGCCTGGATGAGCAGGATGTCATCGATACGCTGGCCTTGAAGCGCAGTTTCCAGCGGTTGAACAACCTCAACTTTTTTGAAACGGTGGAAATTCTTCCCCAGCAGGTCGATGTCGATAAGGTCGACCTCAATGTGAAGGTCAAAGAAAAACCCACTGGCCAGTTCAGCATCGGCGGCGGATTCAGCACCCTGGATAAACTGGTGGCGATTGCGGATATCACGGAAGGGAACCTTGGCGGGAACGGCTGGCTGGGCCGTATCCGCGGGCAATTGGGTCAGCAGCGCTCATTAGGACTCGTCACGTTCCGGAATCCCTATGTGAACGATTCCTACAACGCCCTTCAGCTGGATATTTACCGGTCCATGACCAACTATATTTCCTACTTCGAGTCCAAGTCTGGCGCCAGCGCCACCTGGAGCCGATGGTTGTCGGAGTATGTGAACGGGAGTATCAGCCTCTTCGGCGAGCAGCTGAAGTACAGCGATCCGCAGGCGGGATTGTGCCCGGATCTGATCCCGTTGATCTGCCGTCAGCTCGGGACGCAATCGTCAACCGGGATCCGCACGTCACTGTTTCGCGACACGCGCGACTATTATCTGGATCCCCGCACCGGGTGGCGCCTCAGCGTCGGCGCCGACTACGGGACGCCCGCGCTGGGGGGATCGAACCATTTCTATAAAGTGTACTTCGACGTCATCAAGTACACGCCGCTGGTCTATGACACGCGGTTCTCGGTGCATGTCCGGTACGGGCAGACAGAGGGGATCGGGGGCCGGCCCATTCCCCTCACCGAGCGGTTCTTCGTCGGAGGCATCAATACGATGCGCGGGTTTGTGTTCGGCCGGGCGGGCCCCGTGACACCGTCGGGCTCGCTCCTGGGTTCTGCGAAGGAGCTTATTTTTAACAACGACTTTATCTTCACGATTTCGTCCGAAGCGAAGTTGAACGGCGTGTTCTTCTTCGATTACGGAAACGGATTCGACGACAACGAGCCGGTGCAATTCAGCAAGCTGCGGAGTGCGGCGGGATTTGAGGCCAGGTGGATTTCCCCGTTCGGTCCGTTGCGGGCAGCCTATGGAATCAACCTCGATCCCCGGCCGACCGAGCGTATGGGTGTCTTTGAGTTTACGATCGGATCGTTGTTCTGATGCCGGCTGTGCGTCGCGGGAGTGGGAAAGGAATTGGACAGATGCGTGGACTGCTGGGTTGGGGACGCTTCAGCGGAGCCGGGAGGAACGGATTGTGTCTGGCGCTTCTGGCCATCACGCTGCTGGCCGGCGGGTGCCGGTCGAATCACTCGACGGTGCCGGCATCCACCCGCATCGGCGTGGTCGATCCGCAGCGTATCCTGGCTGAAACCAACGCCGGCAAAAAAGCCAAGGATATGCTGGCGTCGTTTGCCAAGAACCGGCAGGCGCTGATCGAGCTGGAGGAAAAGGAACTTCGCCGGATGGAAGAAGACTTCGTCAAGCAGGGCAGCGTGCTCAGCGCACCCGCCAAGCGTGAACGCGAAGAACAGTTCCGGCGCCGGATGGCGGAATATCAACAGAAGGTGACCGATCTGAATCGCGAAGTGCAGGATAAGCAGAAGGAAGTCCTGGACGCGTTCCGGGACAAGATCGAAGCCTTGTCGGGCAAGGTGGCCAAGCAGCTGGAGTTGCAGGCGGTATTCGACCGCGGGCGCGGAGGACCGACCCTCTATTTCGATGAGGCGGTGGATGTGTCGTCGCAGGTGATCGAGGAATTCAACAAAACGTATCCATGAGAGGGATTCCATGAATGTACGCAATTGGATGGCGGCCGGTGTTCTGCCGGTGCTTGTGGCATGGGGGGCGCAGCCGGCGTCGGCTGCAGACCGCATCAAGGTGGCGATGATGGATCAGCAACAGGTCATCGAACGCAGCGTGGCGGGGAAACGCGCCCTGGAAGAACTCAAGAGTTATTCCACGACGCGCCAAAAGATCATCGACTCCGACGACCAGGAATTGAAGGAGCTGGAAAAGAGCATGCAGGAGGGCTCCTTGTCGGAGGACGCGCGCAAGGAGAAGCAAGAGCACTTCAGAACCAAACTTGAGGCCTACCAGCGCCGGATTCAGGATTTCAATCGTGAGGTGCAGGAAAAACAGCGCGGCATGGTGGCGGAGTATGCCCTGAAGATTCAGGCCGCGGCGGCGACGGTCGCGCAGAAGGAAGGGTATACGGCCGTCCTGGATCGGGGGAGCGAATCGACGGTCAAGATTGTGATCTATAGTCATCCGTCGGTCGATCTGACGGAACAGATCATCAAGGAGTTCGATCGGCAGAACAAGTAGCCGCCGGTCGTAATCGTCTACGCAACACAGGAGGCGGGGCTGATGTCAGTGATGGACAGCGTTGAGATTCAATCGATCCTTCCCCACCGGTATCCCTTTTTGCTGGTCGACCGCATTCGCGAACTCGATCCTGATCGCCGGATTGTGGGCATCAAAAATGTGACGATCAACGAACCGTTTTTTCAGGGGCACTTTCCCGGGCGGCCGGTCATGCCGGGGGTGCTGATCCTCGAGGCGTTAGCCCAGGTCGGCGGCGTGCTCGCGTTCAAGTCGCTGGGCGCAGTCGGGCGTCCGGTCGTCTACCTGACCGGAATCGATGGAGCGAAGTTCCGGAAGCCTGTCGTTCCCGGCGATATTCTGCGCCTGGAAGTGGATGTGCTCAAGAAACGCGCGCCCTTCTGGAAGATGCAGGGGAAAGCCTTTGTCGAGGCCGAATTGGTCTGCGAGGCGGAAGTGACGGCCATGGTGATGGACGAAAAAGCGGCGGGATAGCGCGCCGGATTTCCCCGGGCCGGACAGGCCGGGGAGTGCACGGGAACCGCAGGCTGCGCACAAGACCGTTCAGCGGAATGCTCGTGCTGAGGGGTGTTCCGGCGGCCTGCCAGAGGGCGAGGAGGTGTGAGTGAAGATTCATCCGACCGCGGTGATCCATCCGAAAGCGGTGCTCGCAGATGATGTGGAAGTCGGAGCCTATTCCGTTGTCGGTGAGCATGTCACCATCGGCGCCGGTACGCGCGTCCTGTCCCATGTGTCGATCGACGGGTGGACCGATATCGGGGAACGGTGCGAACTGCATCCCTTCGTGTCGGTGGGCGGGCCGCCTCAGCACATGCAGTATAAGGGCGAGCCGACGAAGGTGGTGATCGGCCACGACAACATTCTCCGCGAGTATGTGACCGTCAATCGGGCAACCGTGCAGGGCGGGGGCGTGACCACCGTGGGCCATTCCAATTTTCTGATGGCCTATGTGCATGTGGCGCACGACTGCCATCTGGGCAATCATCTCATCCTGGCGAATGCGGCCAGTTTGGCCGGGCATATTTCCATCGGCGACCATGCCATCATCGGCGGGCTCTCCGGCATTCACCAGTTCGTGCGCATCGGCGCCTATGCCATGGTGGGGGGCTGTTGCGCGCTTGGCCAAGACCTCCCCCCGTTTATGCGGGCCGCCGGCGGCTACCGCGCCCGCATGTATGGACTGAACTCGATCGGTCTGCGCCGGCATGGATTCTCGGCCGAACGGATTGCGGCGTTGAAGAAGGCCTACGAGGTGCTCTTTCGCTCCGGGCATCGTGTGGCGGAAGCCGTCAAACTGGCGCGAGAGCAGTTCGGTGCGAGCCAGGATGTCATGCAGGTCGCCGATTTCATGCAGGGGACGAAACGGGGTATTTGCCGATCGGTGGGCAAGGATCAGGAAGGCGAAGAGGAATAACGCGGGTGGGCGGGCATGCAGGGCATGACGGTCAGGCTCCCGAGGGCCGGCGGATCGGACTGATCGCGGGGAACGGCCGGTTTCCGATCATCTTCGCCGACAATGCGAAACGCCTCGGGTACACCGTCTTTGCGGTGGCGCATGAAGGGGAAACCGATCCGGAGTTGGCGCAGCACGTCGATCAGATTCACTGGATCAAGATCGGACAGTTCGGCAAGTTGATCGACGCGCTCAAGGGAGACGGCGTGCAGCAGGCCGTCATGCTGGGCGGCATCAAGAAGACGCACGTCTTCTCCACGGTCCGCCCGGACTTTCGCGCCTTGGCCCTGGCCGCCAAACTGATTCACCTCAAGGATGACGACATTCTTCGCCGGGTCGCCGAGGAAATCGAGCAGGAAGGCATTCGCATTTGCGAGTCGACCTTCGGGCTGCAAGGAATTCTTGTCGAAGCGGGCACGCTGACGCGGCGCGAGCCGAGTAAAAAGGAGTGGGACGATATCCGCTATGGCTGGGACGTGGGCAAGCAGATCGGCGCGCTCGACATCGGGCAGTGCGTCGTGGTGAAAGATCGCGTGATCGTGGCGGTCGAAGCCGTGGAAGGCACGGACGGAGCCATTCGCCGTGGCGGTGAATTGGCACAAGGGGGGGCGGTGGTCGTCAAGCGATGCAAACCCCAGCAGGATCTCCGGTTTGATCTTCCCGCCGTCGGCCCGCGTACGATCGAGGTGATGGAAAGCGTCAAGGCCTCCGTGCTGGCATTGGAGGCGGGCCGCGGCATTCTGCTGGATCGCGACGACACGATTGCGAAGGCAAACCGCGCCGGGATTGCCATCGTCGGGATGACATGAAACCAATCGCGATGGATAGAGAAGCCGGCCTCGTCGGACGGCAGAGGGCGCGATGACGGCGCTTCGTGCCGGGGTGATCGGCGTCGGCCATCTCGGGCAGCACCATGCGCGGCATTATGCGACGCTGCCGGGCGTCACGCTGGCCGGCGTGTATGATGCGTCGCCGGATCGCGCCAAGCTGATCGCCGAGCGTCATGGCGCGAAGGCCTGGACGCATCTCGCCGATTTGTTGAAGCAGGTCGATCTCGTCAGCGTGGCCGCCCCGACCTCTGCCCATTTTACGGCTGCCAAGGCCTGCCTGGAAGCCGGCAAGCATGTCCTGGTTGAAAAACCGATTGCCGTGACCTCGGCCGAGGCCCGCGAGTTGGTTGACCTCGCCGCGCGGCGCGGATGTGTGTTGCAGGTCGGACATAGCGAGCGGTTCAATCCGATCATGCAGCGCATGCGGTCCTCTATCGAACGTCCCGCCTTCATTGAAGGCCATCGGCTCAGCGCCTTCGGCGAGCGGGGCACCGATGTCGATGTGGTGCTGGATCTGATGATTCACGATCTGGATCTCGTGCTGTCGTTTCATCCCGGGCCGGTGGAGGAAGTCCGCGCCGCCGGGGTGCCCGTGCTCTCGTCCAATATCGATATCGCCAATGCCCGTATCGCCTTTGCGAGCGGATGCGTCGCGAACCTGACGGCGAGCCGCGTCTCCACGAACAAGATGCGCCGATTACGGTTCTTTCAGCGCGACTGCTATGTCTCGATCGATTTTCAAACGCGTCAGGCCATGGTGTCGCGTCGCGTGCAAGGCCGCGGGCCGCGGCCGACGATCGATGTCGAAACCTTTCAGGCGGGGGATGACGAACCGTTGCGATTGGAACTGGAGTCCTTCGTTCAGGCGGTGGCGACCGGATCGCGTCCGGTCGTGTCGGGGGAGGATGGCGAGGCTGCGCTCAATCTGGCTGCCCGGGTCTTGGACGCTATCGGTCAATTCACGCAACGCCATTCCGCCGGCGAGGTGTCCGCGGCGGCATTCGGTCATGACAGTCTCTAGGAGCGCCATATCGGTGTTGGTCCGCCTGAGCAGAGCGACATGCCGCGTATCCTAATCGTCACCGGAGAGGCCTCCGGCGATCTCCACGGAGCCCATTTGGTCAAGGCGTTGAAGGAACTGTCTCCGCCGCTCCAGATCGTGGGAATCGGCGGCGCCTCCATGCGGGCGGCCGGCGCGGAACTCGTGAAGGATATTCCTCAATTGGATGTGATGGGACTCATCGGTCTGTCGGCGGTGAAGACCATGCTGCAGAGGATTTCCCGTATCCGCGCCTTGATCAAAGGCGAACGCTGGGACCTCGTCGTGTTGATCGATAATCCCGGACTCAACTTCCATTTTGCCCGCGTCGCCCGGGCCTGCGGGCTGAAAGTCATCTACTACATTGCGCCACAAGTGTGGGCTTGGCGCCGGGGCCGGATGCGTTGGATTCAACAGCGGGTCGACCATGTCCTCGCGATTCTCCCGTTCGAGGAACCGCTCTATAAGAAAGCCGGCGTGCGCTGCACGTTTGTCGGCAATCCGATTCTCGACGAAGTGGCGCCATCATATGACCGGGACGCGCTGCGCCGCCAGTTTGGGTTATCGGATACGGGGCCGGTCATCGGGCTGTTTCCGGGCAGCCGCAAGGCCGAATTGCTGGAACATATCCCGCTGTTGCTGGAGACGGTGACGCGGCTCGCGCAACGCCACCCGACCATGCAGTTCATTCTGGCGCAAGCGTCATCGGTGCAGGATCAGTTTCTTGCCGATCTGCTGAAGGGCAGTCCGGTTCCCATTCAGGTCTTTCGCAACCAGGCCAGTGAAGTGATGGCCGCGTCGGATCTGCTGGTCGTCAAATCGGGCACCTCGACGTTGCAAGCGGCGGTGGTGGGAACACCCATGATATTGTTCTATCGGGCCCCTTCCTGGATCACCTACCGGTTGGCGAGGTTGTTGATTCGGGTGCCCTGGATCGGGCTGGCGAATCTGGTCGCAGGCAAGGGAATCGTGCCGGAGCTGATTCATGACGAAGCCACCGCGGAACGGCTGGTTCAAGAGACCGAGCGGCTGTTGGCGGATCCGCGCGCCTATGCGGAGATGAAGGCCGCCCTGCTGTCGGTGCGCCAGGCGTTGGGAACACCGGGGGCTTCCCGACGGGCAGCGGAAGCCGTGCTGGCCGAGTGCCGATCATGAAACACTATCTTCGCCTCCTCACCTATCTGAACCCCTATCGATTCCGATTGGCCGCCGCATTCGTCTGCGCGCTGCTCGTGGCCGGCCTGTCCGCCGCCTATGCCTGGCTGGTGCGCCCGGTCCTCGACGGCCTGTTCATCAGCAAGGACGAAAGCCTGCTCCTCGTCCTGCCCGTGGCGATTCTGGCCGTGGCCGTGCTCAAAGGCGTGTTCAACTACGGGCAGAACTATTTGATGAATTATGTCGGCAACCAGGTCATCGGCGACATCAGGGAGCAGCTCTTCTCGAAACTGGTTCGGCTGCCGGTCCGCTTCCATGATACGAATACCTCCGGGCGGCTTGTCTCGCGCGTCATCAACGATGTGAATCAAATGGCCAACGCCGTGGCCGGTGTCTTGAAAGATTTGTTTCAGCAAGGGCTGACGTTTCTGGCCATGATCGGGGTGATCATCTACCAGAATTGGAAGTTGGCCATGGTGTCGATGATCGTCGTGCCGCTCTCGGTGGTCACGATGGCGCGCATGGGGAAGAAGTTGCGAGGGCTCGCCACACGCGGCCAGGAGCGCATGGGCGACATGGCCTCGACGCTCCAGGAGGCCCTGGCCGGTATCCGGATGGTGAAATCCTTCGGCCGGGAGGAAGACGAGGCCAAGCGGTTTCGTCAGAGCAACGATGCGTTCATCCACACGACGATGAAGGCCATCCAGGTGTCTTCCCTGGGGTCTTCCCATATGGAAGTCATCGGTGTGCTCGGGGTGGCGGGGATCATCTGGTACGGCGGCTATCTGGTGATTCACGACGAAATGACTCCCGGCGCCTTCTTTTCCTTCTTGGCCGCGATGTTCATGGCCTACACGCCGATTCGAAGGCTGTCCGGCGCCAATAACACGGTGCAGCAGGCGCTCGCGGCCGCCGAGCGGGTCTTTGACGTGCTGGATCTTCCGACCGAACAGGTGGCCAACGGCGGACAGACGGAGTTGCCGTTGATTTCCCGTTCGCTCGAATTCCGGCAGGTCGCCTTCCAGTATGAAGGGCAGGGGGATGCGGCGCTGAAGGCCATCGATTTGACGATACGGGCGGGAGAGGTCATCGCGCTCGTGGGCAGCAGCGGAAGCGGCAAGACCACCTTAGTGAGTCTGCTGCCGAGATTTTACGACCCGAGCGGCGGCCAAATTTTGATCGATGGGGTGGATATCCGGACCTGCACCCTGCAGTCAGTGCGCGGGCAGATTGGGATTGTGTCGCAGGAAGTGGTGCTGTTCGATGATACGGTCCGCAATAACATCGGGTACGGGCGGCAGGGGGCGACGCTCGAGGACGTGACGCGGGCGGCGCAACTGGCCTATGCGCATGACTTTATCGCGCGCATGCCGGACGGCTACGATACGTTGATCGGCGAGCGCGGGCTCAAATTGTCGGGCGGCGAGCGGCAACGGTTGGCGATTGCCCGGGCGATTTTGCGCGACCCGCCGATTTTGATTCTGGATGAAGCGACCTCGGCGTTGGACACGCAGTCGGAGCGCATCGTGCAGATGGCTCTCTCCAATTTGATGCGGAACCGGACGACCCTGGTGGTCGCACACCGGTTGTCGACGATTCAAAATGCCGACCGGATTGTCGTGCTCGATCACGGCACGGTCGCGGAAATCGGCACGCATGACGAGTTGTTGCGCAAGGGCGGCCTCTACAAGCGACTGCATGCGATGCAGTTTGCCGACGCCCTTCCGCAGTAACCGGAAAGTAGGCGTGAAGACATGAGCGATTCCATGACAAACAGTTCCTCGTCTGGTCCCCAGCAGAAACAGGCGTTGACGAAGCGCGTGACGAATGCGCTCAAAGTCGCAGTGGTGCCGCCTGTCGGTTATGCTGTGATTCAACTGCTGCGACGCACGATGAGGTGGCGGACCGAAGGCGGGGAGCATGTGTCCAGGATATTCGCGCAGGGCCAGCGGGCAATTCTCACCTTTTGGCACGCCCAGCAATTGATGATGCCGCTGGCCATCCCCGGCCTTAAGGCCCATATCCTCATCAGTCAGCACCGGGATGGCGAGTTGATCTGCCGGATTGTGGCGCGTTTCGGGTTGGACGCGGTGCGGGGCTCCAGCACCAGAGGCGGCGCGGAGGCTTTTCGCCGGCTTGTTCGCCTTGGACGGTCAGGCGGCAACTTAGTGTTGACTCCCGATGGACCGAAAGGGCCCAGGCAGGTCGCGAAGGTGGGTGTGGTGCAGTTGGCGAGGGCCACCGGCTTGCCGATTGTCCCCATGGCGTTCGGCTGCTCAAAAAAAAACTCTTCGCGAGCTGGGACCGGTTCATCATGCCCTATCCGTTCTCGCAGGGGATCTTCCTCATCGGGTCGCCGCTTTCCGTGCCGCCCGAGGCATCCGCTGACGACCTGGAGCGCCTGCGCAGGGAATTGGAAGAGACCCTGAACCGCATGACGATCGAGGCCGATGCGGCGGCCCGGCGGGCTCGTCCGTAATGTGGTACCTGCTCTACAACGGTCTGCTCCTCCTTGTCTCCCCGGTCATTCTGTGCGTGTTGCTGGCGAAACAGCGGTGCCGGCGCGGATTGTCTCAGCGGCTGGGTCTGCTCGCGGAACCGCCGGTCAAGCCCGGCATGGCGACGACCTGCATCTGGATTCACGCGGTGTCCTTGGGCGAAGTGGTGGCGGTGGCGCCGCTGGTGCGGGAGCTTCGCCGGCGGTATCCCGAGGCGAGATTGGTGGTCTCGACCGTGACCGAAACGGGACGCGAAGCGGTCGAGCAGCGCCTGGAAGGCCTGGCGGAACACCGGTACGCGCCGTTGGATTTTCCCTGGGTGGTCAATCGCGCGATCGATCATCTCAGGCCGAATCTGTATGTGTTCGTCGAGACCGAGCTCTGGCCCAATCTCCTCCGGAGCCTGCGGCAGCGCCATATTCCATCGGTCCTGGTGAACGGACGGCTCTCCACACGGTCGTTTGAGCGGCAACGTTTACCCGTGATTCGGGATTTTTATCGGACGATGCTGAACATGATCACCTGTTGCCTCATGCAATCGGAGCGTGATGCGCAGCGCATGATTGACCTGGGGGCCGATCCGTCGCGGGTCCGTTGCACCGGCAATATCAAGTTCGACCAGCCTGTTCCGCAAGCTGCCGCCGGCGGCACGGTCGTGTCAAAGCAGGCACTGGGGTTTAGCGAAGGCGAGCGGTTAGTGGTCGCGGGAAGCACTCATCCCGGTGAGGAAGAAATCATCGTCGACGCCTATCAGTCTTTGTGCAAAGATTTTCCCGACCTGTGCCTGGTGCTTGCTCCCCGGCATATCGAACGGGCCGCGCAGGTTGAACAGATGGTGCGAACCAAGGGACTGGCCGTGTCCCGGCGTAGCGCCGGCAGTGCCGGATTGATATCCGGAACCGGGCCGCGCGTGGTGGTGTTGGACACACGCGGCGAATTGGCGCTGCTGTATCGGGATGCCGTGGCGGCCTTTGTGGGCGGCACACTGGTTCCGATAGGCGGGCACAATCTGTTGGAGCCGGCTGTCTGGGGAAAACCGGTGCTGTTCGGGCCGCATACCGATCATTGCGCCGAAGTGGCGGCGCTCTTGCTGAAGGCGCGGGGGGGGCGCGTCGTGGAGGGAGTTCAGGGCCTTGCGCAAGGCCTGCGGGAACTGCTCACCAACTCAGGCGCCTTGGAACGGATGGGACACGCGGCGCAGCAGGTGGTCGCGGATAACCAGGGTGCACTTCAGCGCAGTGCGGAATTCATTGCCACCGTTCTTCCACCACCGCGAACGTCGACGGAATCCGAAGGCGCGCCCCGACAAGCGTTGTCGCGACCGCATTCGTCATGACGCCGATGCTGCAATCCTGGTTGCGATGGGTGGGATACCCGTATGAGCTGGCGGCCAGGGTCCGCCTGTGGGGATACGACCGGGGCTGGTTTCGGACGCATCGGCTGCCCCGCCCCGTGATCAGCATCGGAAATCTCACCGTGGGCGGAACGGGAAAAACGCCGGTCGTCATGCATGTCGTCGACCAGTTGACCGCTCAAGGCAAACGCGTCGCCATCTTGAGCCGCGGGTACCGGCGGCGCAGCAAGGCTCCACAATTGCTGGTGTCGGACGGGCAGCAGGTGTTGGTGGGACCGGACGAGGCCGGTGATGAACCGTATCTCATGGCACGGCGTTGTCCTCATGCGGTTGTGGCAGTTGGTGCGGACCGGTATGCGCTCGGCCAATGGGTGCTGAATCGTCTGCCGGTGGATTGTTTTGTGCTGGATGACGGATTTCAACATGTGCAGCTCCACCGCGATGTGAATCTGCTGCTGGTGGATGCCACGGATCCTGCCGGGCTTAGAGCGGCGTTGCCGGCTGGTCGCTTGCGGGAGCCCCTTTCGGCGGCCGCCCGCGCGTCGGCGGTGCTTCTCACCAGGGTCGATCGCGAGCAGGCAGGGGACCAGATCTGGCGGCGACTGCTGCGGGCCTGTCCGACCCTTCCGCCTCCAGTCTGTGTGGGGTTTCCGGCTGAAGACTTCCGGCGGGTGGGACGGGATGAGCAACGTCCGCTGGAGGCCTTTCACGGCCGCTCGGCAGTGGTGTTCAGCGGGATCGGAAATGCCGGGTCTTTTCACGCACTGGTGGCGAAGTTGGGCATCACCGTCATCGAGACGCTGGCATTTCCCGACCATGTGCACTATACCCATGCCATGATGGAAACAATTCGTGCCAGAGCCGCAGCCGGCAGTGTCGATCTGTTGGTGACGACGGAGAAAGACGCCGACAAGGTGGCGCCGTTTCTGAACGCGGCTGACGACTGTTGGGCCGTCCGGCTTCGCACGCAGATTATCTCCGGGCAGGAGCGGCTGGAGCGCCTCTTGCGTCTCGATCCGGAAGGCAGGCCGGCGAGCCATGCGTAAGGAAGAGATCCGGCGCATCGTCGTCCGCGGTCCCAACTGGCTGGGCGACGCCGTCATGTGCGAACCGGCTTTAAGCCAGGTGCGCGCGTTGTTTCCGCAGGCCGAGATCACGCTCCTCGTGAAGCCGGCCATCGCGGATCTGCTCGCGCAGCATCCGGCGGTGAATCGCACCTTGGTGTATGACGACCGGGGACGTCATGCGGGGTTGACCGGCAAGTGGACCCTGGCCGGCGTCTTACGTCGTCACCGGTTTCATCTCGCCATTCTGTTTCAGAATGCGTTTGAGGCGGCGCTGATCAGCTTCCTGGCTGGCATTCCTCGCCGATTCGGGTATGCCACGGATGGCCGGAGTCTATTACTGACCGATCCGGTCGGCGTCCCGCCCCGTCGCGCGATGAAACATCACGTCGAATACTATTGGGACCTGCTCAAGCCTTTAGGGGGACAAGGGCCTGCGCCGGCGCCCCGCCTGTTCGTGACGCCGGAAGAATCCGCGTTGATTGCCCGCCGGTTGGCTGACGCCGGAATCGGACCGTCGGATCTGGTCATCGGCGTGAATCCCGGGTCGACCTACGGCCATGCCAAACGATGGTTGCCGGACCGGTATGCCGAAGCCGTCAATCGTGTCGTGAAGGACGCGCAGTCACAATCGGGGGCCCGCGTCGGTGTCGCCATTGTTGGCGCCAAAGGCGAAGAACCGTTGGGGAAAGCCATCGCCGACCGGATCAACACCCGCACGGTCGTCTGCTCAGGGCAGACCACGGTGCGGGAATTGATGGCGCTGGTGAAGCGGTGCCAGTTGTTTCTGACGAACGATACGGGTCCTATGCATGTGGCGGCCGCCTTCAATGTCCCCCTGGTGGCGGTGTTCGGTCCGACCGATTGGCAGACGACGTCGCCGTTCGGCGTCGATGCTCAGCTGGTCCGGCAACCGGTGTCTTGCGCGCCATGCCTGCTACGGGAATGTCCCATCGATCACCGGTGCATGACCGGCGTGACAGTGGAGCAGGTGTATGGAGCGGCGTTGCGCCATCTGCCGCTCGCGGCCCCTCCCCCGGTCAGTGAGCCCGAAGAGGCGACACCGGTCCTGTCACCCACGGCGCTGGCTGGAGTGACTGTGTTTTTGGATCGTGACGGGACGTTGAATGTCGACACAGGATATGTGAAGACACCGGAAGCATTCACATTGCTGCCCGGTGTGGGTGCGGCGCTCGCCAGACTGAAAGGCGGCGGCGCAAAGCTGATCGTGGTGACGAATCAGTCCGGAGTAGGGCGGGGATACTTCAGCTTAAAGGACCTTGAAGCGATCCATGCCAAGTTGCGACTCCTGCTGGCCGAAGACGGGGTGACGCTCGACGGGTTGTACTTCTGTCCCCATCATCCGGACGATCGATGTAACTGCCGGAAGCCGTCCCGGGGTATGGTCGATCGGGCCCTGGCCGAATTGCAGGTGGACCTGAGCCGGGCCTATGTCGTCGGAGACAGCGCGCGCGATGTTGAATTGGCCAGGCAGGTGGGTGCGCGCGCCGTCCTGGTCATGACCGGCCCGTCCGGGGCGGAGGCGTTGGCCGAGCTGACGTCGCGGGATCTCTCCCCGGACCATGTCGCCGCTGACTTGCCGGCTGCGGTGGAATGGACCATTGCCCATGCGACGAGCAAGCCGGTCGCCGACATGACGCGCTGACCGAGCATCATCCCTGGTGGCCGAATGACCGAGCCAGTCCGCCGAATCCTGCTCATTAAGCCGAGTTCACTTGGCGACATCGTGCATGCGATGCCGACCCTGGCCGCCTTGCGCGCGCAATTTCCGCAAGCCGCCGTGACATGGCTGGTCAAACGGCAATGGGCCTCGCTGGTGGAGATGATCGAGGGAGTCGATCACGTCTGTGCGGTTGAGCGGGGGCTGATGGGCTGGTTGGGGCGGGTGCCGGACCTCCGCGCGGCCCGGTTTGATCTGGTCGTCGATCTGCAAGGGTTGTTCAGAAGCGGCGCCATGGCCTGGCTGACCGGCTGTGGCCGGCGCGTGGGATTCGCCAATGCGCGGGAGGGAAGTCCGTATTTCTATACGCAGCGGGTGGCTGTGCCAGCCGCATCGATGCATGCCGTGGACCGGTATCTGTTGGCGGCGGAAGCGCTGGGTGCGGCGCGTCCGAACGTGCCGCGCTTTGATTTCATTGATCAGCCTAAAGACCGGCAGGCCGCGGAAGCGCTGCTCACAGCAGCCGGCGTCATTGCCCCGGCGCCATGGATCGCGATGAACGTGTCCGCTCGCTGGGAGACGAAGCGCTGGCCGCCGCAGCAGTTTGCCGCGGCGGCAGATCAACTGGCCGACGCGCAGGGCATACCGGTAGTCTTTATGGGAGGCCCGGCGGAGCGACCGGAGACGCGTGCCGTGATGGCGCGTATGCGCACGAAAGCGGTTGATCTGACGGGACAGACCCCTGTAGGCTTGCTGCCCGGTTTGTTGCGCCGCGCGGCCGTGCTGGTGACAAACGATTCCGGTCCGATGCATATCGCGGCGGCGGTCGGCACTCCGGTGGTGGCGCTGTTCGGGCCGACCGATCCGGTGAAAACAGGCCCCTATGGTCCGGGGCATGTCGTCTTGTCCAACGCGGTCGAATGCAGGCCCTGTTTTCGCCGCGAGTGCTCGCGGGCCGTCGCGCTCGAATGCCTGACCGGCGTCACACCGGAGCAAGTCGTGCGCGCTGTGCAGCAGCAGCTGGGACGAGTAGGCCAAGCAGGATCATCGTGAAGATTCTTATTGCGGAATCCAGTATGGCGGTCGGCGGGCAGGAACTCGCTGTCCTGCTGCATGCCGAACGATTGGTGGCGCGCGGCCATCACATCCGCCTGGTGTTGGAGCCGCGCAGTCCCATCATGGCGATGGCGAGAGAACGCGGGCTTCCGGTGGAGCCGTTCGTCATGCGGCAATGGCGCCTGCCTGTATCCATCCTCGCGTTCCGCCGGTTGCTTCAGCGGGAGCGCCCCGACCTCGTCCATGTGAACAGCTCGCGGGACAGCTGGATCGCAACCCTCTCCGCGCGTCTCCTCAACCCGCGCCCGAAGGTCATTCGCACGCGCCACATCTCGGCGCCGCTCAATGACAATGCCACTACGCATCTGTTGTACCGGCGCCTGTTCGACATGGTGATCGTCACCGGCGGGGAACGAAACCGGCAGGACCTGATCCATCGAGACGGCCTGTCGCCGGATCGTGTGGCGGCGTTTCCGATCGGCTTGGATGTCGAACAGTTTTCACCGGCTCAACCCAAGCAGGATATCCGCGCCGAACTCGGCATCCCGCAAGGGCACTTACTGGTCGGGATGATTTCCTATCTGCGGGACTATAAAGGCCATCGCTACCTGGTCGACGCGGCAGCCAAGGTGTTGAAGCAACATCCGGCGACGGCATTCCTCATCGTAGGAGAAGGGCCGGAGGAGCAGAATATTCGCGCCCAGATCGAACGACTCGGGCTGACGACCGATGTCCGCATGCTGGGATTCCGCGACGATCTGCTGGATGTGTTCCGGTCGTTGAACCTGTTTGTGATTCCCACGGTGGAAGGCGATACGATTCCCCAGGTGCTGATGCAGGCCCTGGCGGTCGGCCTGCCGGTCGTGTCGACGACCACCGGTTCGATTCCCGATGTGATTGCCGACGGAGAGTCGGGGATGCTCGTTCCACCGCGCGACCCCGATGCGTTGGCCGACCGGATCGTTCGCCTCTTGAAGGATGCCGACCTGCGGGCGGCGATGGGGAAACGCGGGCGTCACACCGTGGAGCAGTCCTATTCGATCGACCGGATGGTGGATGAATTGGAGCGGGTCTATCGGAAGGTCATTGCGTCATGATGCAGCGATGGGCCGAGGCGCGGGCGTCTATCCGCAAGAGCGTATTGTTCTGGTGGATCCTGTTCGTCGTCATCCAAATGGCGGAGCGGGTGTTTCTCTTGCGCGATGCGCTCGAACAAGAGACGCCTGCGCCTGGGCTCCTGCTCAAGACCCTCCTGGTCGGCGTGCGAGGAGATTTCATCACCGCCACCTTCGCCCTGGCGCTCGCCGGGATCGGGGCCGGCGTCTATGTTCTGCTGAGGCACGGATGGACCGCCCTGCGTCAATCCCCGCGAGTCTTTGCGCTCTCGTTTCGCCCGGCATTACATGTGGGGTGCGGGCTCGCCGGCTTGCTCCTGTTTGCGCTCCTCTGTGTGGATATGGGGTACTACGGATTCAATCGCCAGCACATGGATTTTGTATTTCTGGAGTACATCGGTGATCTCCTCGCGCCGGCTGCGACGACGGAGGGGACAAATGTGCAGGCGATGCAGCAGACCAGCGCCGAATTAGAGGCGACCGGGAAATGGGCCTGGCGGCTGGCGCTGTTTCTGGCCATTCAAGCGGCGGGCATTGGTGTGTGGTGGTGGAGTTTTTCCAGCGTGGTCGTGCCGGCGCTGGACCGGTGGCGGCCGGGCTCGGGTTTTCAGGCCAATGCGCTCCTGGTTGTGGCCCTGGTAGCCGGAGGCGCCGGGTTTCACCATTCCGGTCCCTATGGCATTCGCATCGCGCCGATCGGCAGCATGGTCTATTACACGCTGGCGCAGAACCCGGTGCTGTTTGCCGCCGAAGCCTTGCGCATTGCGGTGGTGTCGCGCAATCCGATCGAACGGCGGGCGAATACGGAGGCCATGCCCTATGACGCTGCCGTGCGGACCGCTCAACAACTGCTGGGCCCCGGCGAGACGTTTGTGGATTCCCGCTATCCGTTTGTGCGGACGACGTCGCCTTCTCCCGATGGCGTTCGATTACCGGAGCCGGCCAATATTTTGCTGCTGTTTCTCGAAGGATTGGATCGCCGGTATCTAGGACGGACCTATGGCGAGGTGAAGGGCACCCCCTTTCTGGACCGGCTGAAACAGGACAGCGTCTATTTTCAGAACTTTTTTTCGAACGGGGTTCAAACCTCCCGGGGACTGTTCGCAACGCTCTGCAGCACGTTTCCGCGGCAGGGCGCCGCCGCGATGAAGACGCGGTACGCTCACGACTACCTCTGCCTGCCGTCCCTTCTGCAACGTCAGGGATACAGTACGGAAATGGTGATCGGGCAGCATCGGGACCTGAACCGGCTCCAGACGTTCGCGGCCCGCAACGGCCTGCAACAATTGCGGGACGAGGGGGACTTCCCCGCCAATGCGGAACGGGCTGGACTGGGCATCGTTGACGGCGCGCTGTTCGACCTCTGTTACGAGCGGATCAAACAGCGCCAATCCCAGGGGAAGCCGTTTTTTCTGACCACGCTGACCCTCTCGACGCATCATCCTTTCGCTGCGCCCCTGACCCATCCGGAGGTTCAGTGGCTTCAGCAACAGGTACAGGACAAGTATGTCGCGGCGTTGCGCTATACGGATTTCGAACTCGAACGGGTTTTTACCAGGCTTGTCCGTGAAGGATTACTGCGGAATACCGTCGTCGTCATTCTGGGCGATCACGGCCGGCATGAACCGGTGGGTAGTTCCGATATCGAACGAAAGGCCGGGCATTTTGCCTCACCGCTGTTCATCTGGATGGACGAGTCGCTGCGGACCCCTGCGACCTACCGGCCCCGGACCGTGAGCACAATCGCCAGTCAGGTAGATCTGGCGCCGACCCTGTTGTCCTTGAACGGGAGACTGCCGGCGATGGGCTCGTTTGCGGGACATGATCTGAGCTGCCTGCTGGTGCGCGACTGTCTGCCCGGTCAGGTGGCCTATCTTACGAGCGTGTACGACAACCTGGTCGGGCTTGCGAGCGCAGAGGGCCTCTTGTTGTATTCGTTTGCGACGGAAACCTTTCAGGAAGCCACGCTGAACTTCGAGCCAATGCCCCATGAACGGACGGGCGGCGGACAACTCTCGCCTTCCCGTGATCGGGAGTTGATGGCGTTATATGAAGTGGCCAATATGGCGTTGGATGCCAACCGTCTCTGGTCTTGGCGGGAGTTCGGGACCCGATTGTGATAACCAGTCAGCGCCCAAAGCCCATCGTCGAAGCGAGTTGAGAGGAACCTCTTTCCGTGGATCGTCTACCGGTATCGGCTGTCGTCATTGCGTACAATGATGAACCCAACATGCGGGCTTGCCTGGAATCGATTACCTGGGCGGATGAAATCATCGTGGTGGATTCTCATAGCACCGACGGCACCGAACGCATCAGTCGCGAGTTCACGGATAAGGTCTACCAGCATGACTTCCACGGGTTCGGCCGCCTCCGGAACGAAGCCCTGGCGCATGCGGCGCACGACTGGGTGTTCAGTCTGGACACAGACGAACGGGCCACTCCCGAACTGCGCGAGGAGATTCGGCGCCTCCTGGCCGCGGGGCCGGAGGCCGACGCCTATTACGTGCCGCGAAAGAATTACTTCCTCGGGCGCTGGATCAAACATTGCGGCTGGTTTCCCGACTACCGGCAACCGCAATTGTTCCGCAAAAGCAAGCTGCGCTATCGGGATGAACTCGTCCATGAGAGTTTCGACCTGGACGGGCGACTGGGCTACATGACGGCCGCCGCGCTCCAGTATCCATTCCGGGACATCGACCATTTTCTGGCCAAGCAGGAGCGGTATTCCGATCTGATGGCCCGGCGTATGGTGGAACAGGGGCGATCGTTTTCGTGGCATCAGCTGGTGTCGCATCCCTGTTTTACCTTCGTGAAAATGTATGTCGGGCGGAAGGGGTGTCTGGACGGGGTGCCGGGCCTCATTTTGTCCGGTCTCTACGCCTATTACACGTTCATCAAATATGCGCGGTTCTGGGAGCTTCAGGCGCAGACGGTCCCGCAGCCGACTAATGCTGCGCCGCTGAAACAAGGCTAAGCGCGCATCTACGAGATCCGGAAGGCGCAGGACGGAGCAGCATGACGATCGCGGCGGTGGTGATCACCAAGGACGAGGCAAACAACATTACGGATTGTCTTGAGTCCCTGCGCTGGGTTGATGAGCTCATCGTGGTGGATGCCGAAAGCCGGGATCGAACCGTCGAGTTGGCGAAGCAGGTGACTTCTCGGGTGTGTGTCCGGCCTTGGCCCGGGTACGGGCCGCAAAAGAACTTCGGGATCGACCAAGCCGGAGCCGACTGGATCCTGGTGGTGGATGCCGATGAACGGGTGCCGGACGCCCTGCGCCTGGAGATTCAGGCGGTGTTGGCCGGTCGTCCGCCAGCCGATATCGGCGGCTACGAAATCCCCCGCCGGAACTTTTTCTACGGGAAATGGATTCAAGGCGGCGGAATGTACCCGGACTATCAATTGCGGCTGTTCCGCAAGACGGCCGGGAGATACGACGACGTGCGGCTGCACGAAAACCTCGCGTTGAGCGGACGGCGGGAGCGGCTTCGAGAGCCGTTCATTCATTACAGCATGCCGACCGTGAATCACCACATCCGCAAGATGATGCGGTATACCACGCTGGGCGCCGATGAAAAGCTGAAGCGTGTCCGCCATATCAGCGGCTGGACCATTGGCGCCCATCACATCGGGACCATTCTGAAAACGCTGTTCACGCGCGGCGGATATCGCGACGGCGTGCACGGGCTGGTGGTGGCCATGTTTGCCGGCCTCCATACCTTTGTGAAGTACGCCAAAGCCTGGGAGCGGTTGAACGTCAGGCGCGGCGTATGATCGCACGCGTCACTTCCCGTCGCCCTTCGGCTGAGGGCTCTTTCTTCTGATGCGTATCGGGATCGACGCGGCCTCACTGGTGGGAGACAAGGGCGGGGTTGGCTGGCATACCCATCATCTGCTCAAAGCCCTGCTGGAACTGGACGAGAAGACTGACTATGTCGGATACCTCCGGCCCGGATCGCTGCGAGCCGGCCGACTCAGCGGTTGGCCGACGGCGTCACGCATGCGGTGGATCGAGACGCCGCGGTGGCTGCTGTCCTGGCGAGGCCGGTGGGATCGCCTGGACCTCTATCACGGTCCAAACTTTAAGATGCACACGGCGGGACGGTACGGGGGTATTGTCACCATCCATGATCTGTGGCTGGCCCGGCGCCCTGAATATTCACGCAAACTGTTGGGGCAGGCGGGCTCATCCCGGCGGGCCATCGCGACGGCCAAGCGGGCGCGGAAGGTCGTGACGGTGTCGGAGTTTTCGGCCCGGGAGATCGAGTCCCTGTATGGCATTTCGCGGGACCATGTCACGGTCATCCATAACGGCGTCTCTCAAGATTTCACCCCTCTGTGCAACGAGCAGATCAAAGCGGAGTTACGGACACGTTGGTCCATCCCTCCGGCCGGCTTCATTCTCTTCGTTGGCGGGGCGGACCCGAGAAAAAACCACGCGGGATTTTTGCAAGCGGTGGCGAAGTGCCGCTCGCAGTTGGGGGGGCGAGCCATCGTGCTGGTAGGGGACGCGGACCATCCGCAGGGTAGTTATGCCGCGACGGCTCAGTCGCTCGGCTTGGAGCAGGAGGTTCGTTGCACCGGGCGTCTCGACCGGGAAGACCTGCGCCGTTTATATTCCTGCGCCGATGTATTCGTGTTCCCCTCCCGTTATGAAGGATTCGGCATGCCGGTGCTGGAGGCGATGGCCTGCGGGGCGCCGACCATTACGTCCTCGACCTCGTCGTTGCCGGAGGTGGCGGGTGACGCGGCGTTGCTGGTCGATCCCGACGATGTGGAGGGATTGGCCCGGGCGATGGTGAACATCCTGTCCGACGCGGATCTTCAACGGAGCCTGCGGCGGCGCGGATACGAACGGGCCCGGCTCTTTACGTGGCAGCGCGCGGCCGCGTCGACTAGCGCCCTCTATCGCGAGCTCTGTAGATGACGCCCATTGGCATGCTGCATCCGAAGAAGATCTTGATCATCAAGTTGCGGCACATCGGCGATGTGCTGTTGTCGACGCCGGTGTTACGCGCATTGCGGGACGCGTTTCCCGACGCCCGGCTCACCATGTTGGTCAATCGCGGGACGGAAGGGGTGCTCGCGCATCATCCGGATGTGGACGAGGTGTTGTGTCTTGAGAAGGGCGCATGGAATGCCCAGTGCAAGTTTGTCTATCGGCTTCGAGAGCGGAGTTTTGATTGCGTGATCGACCTGACCGACGGGGACCGTTCCGCCGTCATCAGCTTCGCGACCGGGGCGCCCATCCGCATCGGATTTAATGCGGAACATCGCTGGCGGGGGCTGCTGTACAGCCAGGTGGCGAAACCGCGTTCAGAGGATCAGCATCGAGTGGAGTACGACCTCTGCGCTCTCCGGGCGCTGGGCCTCGAGCCTAAACGAGGGATGCCATCGGTCTCTGTTTCCGAGTCGGAGGAGCAGATGACAGACCAATGGCTGAAAGAACATGGATTGGCCGGGGAGCATTCCCCGCCGCTGGTGCTCCTGCAACCGGGCGCGCGGTATTCGTTGAAAGTCTGGCCTCCTGAACGGTTTGCTCAGCTGGCTGATCGTCTCGTTGAACGGTTCAACTGCCGGATTCTGCTGGGCGGGGATCAACGGGAACGTGAGGTCGCCGAACAAGTCGCCCGCAACACGCATTGCGCGCCACTCGTCGTGGCGGGCAAGTTTTCCCTGTTGCAGTACGCCGCGCTGGTGAAACAGTGCGCCTTGTTCGTGGGCAACGACGGCGGCGCCATGCATATTGCCGCGACAGTGGGCACTCCGGTGGTCGCGTTGTTCGGGCCCACCTATCCGGAACGGTGGGGACCGCGCGGCGGACTGACGCAGGTGATCTATAAAGGTCTGGATTGCCGGGCCTGTTACCATCCCAGTTGTTTGCGCGGCGACGACAGCTGCATGCGCCAGATCACGGTCGATGAGGTGTTCGAAGCGGCCGGCCGGATTCTCGACCGGAAGGGTGCGAGGGTGGTGTCGTGAACGATGAGTTGGTCAGTGTCGTCATCCCGGTCTTCAACGGGGCGCCGTTTGTCGCAAAGGCGGTGGCCAGCGTTCGGGCACAGGGGCACCGCGAGGTGGAGATCCTTGTGGTCGATGACGGATCGACGGATGGGACGCAAGACGTGCTGAAGCGTCTGGAGCAGCGCGACGGCATCCGGTGGTTTCAGCGCAGCCACGGCGGACCGGCCCGTAGCCGCAATTACGGTATTGAAGCGGCGCGCGGGCAGTATGTTGCGCTGCTGGACTGCGATGATGAGTGGCTGCCGGGCAAATTGGCCGCGCAGTTGGCGGTCATGCGCGCACGTCCGGATGTGGGAGTGGTCCATACGGATTTTGACGTGCGCTTTGAAGACGGAACTCTGGAAGAGCGCGTCACCGCCCGTTCGAGCCGCGAGCCGATGGTGCAGGCCTTCGCCGGAGGCCATGTGGCCTTGCCCTCGACTTTGTTGATCCGGAAGAACGTGCTCGACCAGGTGGGGCGGTTGGATCCGGAACTGTATGGATCGGAAGATTCCGACCTGACAATCAGGCTATTCCGGGTGACCGCCTTCGAATGCATCGATCAGGTGCTGGTCACCAAGCTGCAACGGGGGCATGGCTATCGGGACATGGCCTTCGATGAGCAGACTCATCGGGAGCGGGTGCTGGCCAGCCGGGATCGCTTTCTGATGCGCCTCGAAGGGTTTGCGCCGCTGACGACCGCACAACGCGCCGCGCTGGATCGGGAATGGGCCAACTATTATCTGCTGAAGGGCGCGGCCGCAGAACGGGCAGGCCGGGCGGCCGAGGCGCGGAGCCAGTATCGGAAGGCGATCCGCAAGGCTCCGACCCGGATTCGATGTTATACGCGTTGGCTGCGCACCTGGACGTCCTGACCGTAGTCGCGTCACGTTCCATTCAGCGCGTTGCGCAGCCTCGGCTACGGCTAGACAAAGTACGACCTGAGAAGCCGGGACCAGGTTTTGACGTTGAGCGGTTGGTGATGCAGGGCGAGGCGAAATGCCTGCCGCGCCTGCTGAGGAGCATGCGCTCGCAGGTGATGCTTGCCAAGATCGGCATAATAAATGGCCCAGTCGTTCGCGAGGGCTTCGCCTTCCGGCGTCCCAGGCTGGCAGGCGGCGGCATGTTTGTCGAGAAATCGCCGGCGGCCGTCCAGTGCGCGCAGGGAGGGAATATCTCTCGACGCATTGTGGCCGTACAGCCGATGACGGTACATGGGTTGCGGGACATAGATAAATCGCCCGGGCCCATAGAGCCGAATGGCGAGATCGATGTCTTCCCAGATCGACAGGTCTTCGTCGTAGCCTCCCACCGCGTCGAAGCAGGTTTTTCGGAACAATGAGCCGGATGTGGCGGCATCGTGTCCGCCGCGGAGCAGCTGCGTAACGCTGCGCTGATGTTTCATGGCGGCGTCATATTCAAGGATCTCGTTCCGTTCATTGACCTGATAACCGTCACAGTGGACGAGCGCTGCCTCTGTGGCCGGTTCGAGGATCGCCAGCGTCGTCTCTAAAAACGTCGGTTCCCAGAGATCATCCTGGTCCAGAAACGCCAGGTACGGACTCTGCGCAAGGCGCGCGCCGGTATTGCGTGCGGCGGCTTGCCCGGCATTCCGGGAGTGGCGCGTGTATCGGACCTGAGGAATGGCCCGCACCAACGCATCGGTGCGATCGGTCGAGGCATCGTCCACGACGATGATCTCGTGATCCGCATAACTTTGCGCCAGGACCGAGCGGATGGCTTGCTCCAGGTATCGGGAGGTGCCGTTGTAGGCGGGGATGACGACGCTGACGTGTGCCACAACTAGAAGTTCCTCGTGCGGTCAATCGGTAACATAGGCGCTCCAACCAGTCAACCGCCGCGCCTTTCAGCCAACCGGTGCGATGCCCTCGGCCTGCCTTGACTTGCCGGGTGGGCTATGGTTCCATCCGTTCGCATCGCGCGCAATCTCCTCCACCATGAGTTGATCCAACGCAACCTTGTGAAAATCGTCATCGCCGCCTGGCATCTGAAGAACGTTAACGTGGGGATCGGGCGTTATGCCCGGGAATTGATCGCGGCGCTGGGGCAGGTCGATCAGGCCAATCACTATGACATTCTGCTGCCCCAAGCGGAACATCCCTTCATGGCGCGTCCGAACATGCGGTATCGCGTGGTGCGGTTTCCGCTGTTTCGCCGGCGATTCTGGGAGCAGGTCGCGCCGCTGCTGGTCGGCTCTTACGACGTGCTGCATTTTCCTTATGATTCCTGTGTGGCCTGGAAGCGCGGGAGGTTTGTGACGACCATTCACGATGTCAAACCGCTGTTGTTTCCGGAACTCCGCCCCCGGACGAATCTCAACAGTCGCGTCGAAGACTGGCTGGTGGGGGATCGTTGGCGGACGATCGACCAGGTGATCACGGTTTCAGAACATTCCCGGCGCGACCTGTTGGCGCATGCGCCGCTTCGTCCGGACCAGGTGAGTGTGACGCCGCTTGGTCTTGACGCCGAGCGATTCCGGCCGGCCGAAAAGCGGCATGAGGGCAGGCCGTACGTGCTGTGTGTCGCCGGAACAGATCCGACCAAAAATGTCGGCCTGCTGATTGACGCCTTCGCGGCACTTCCCGGCGACTTGCGCAGCCGGTTCGATCTGGTCCTGGCGGGTGATGTCTGCAAACGTGAGGATATCCGCGCCGCGATTGCCCGGCGGGGGCTGAGCGCTCAGGCCAAACTGGTCGGCCTCCTGTCCGATGCCGCGCTCGTGACCTGCTACCAGCAGGCCACGGTGTTCGTCTTTCCCTCCCTCTATGAGGGATTCGGTCTGCCGGTCTTGGAGGCCATGGGCTGTGGCTGTCCGGTAATCTGCTCCAACGCGTCATCGCTACCCGAAGTGGCCGGCGAGGCGGCGGTGCTCGTCGATCCTCGCCGGGCCGACCAATTGACGCAGGAACTGGCCAGAGTGCTAGAATCAGCGGATTTGCGGGAGTCTCTAAGGGCGCGCGCCCTTGCCCGCGCGAAAGAATATGTGTGGGAACGTACGGCAAGACAAACGGTCGCGGTGTACGAACGGACGGTCGGCCGGTGAGGCCGCGGGACCAGACGATATCGACGAATTTTCTAGTCTGAACCAGGGGCGGGACGTTACGATTCAATTCAAGAATGAGCCGGTTCGTTGGCGGACCGCGCATGTGCCGGCTCGCATAATGAGAAGATCGAGTTGCGGAAGGGGGGAAGGATGAAGGGTGTCGTACTCGCCGGAGGGCTCGGATCACGCCTGCTCCCGCTCACCAAAGTGACCAACAAACATCTGCTCCCCGTCTACGACAAGCCGATGATCTACTATCCCATCCAAACGCTCGTGAACGCCGGCATCACGGAAATCATGTTGGTGACCGGCGGAAACAGCGCCGGTGATTTCCTGAAATTGCTGGGGAATGGCCGGGATTTCGGCCTGAAACATCTCAGCTATACCTATCAGCAGGGCGAGGGGGGGATCGCCGATGCATTACGGCTCGCGGAGCATTTTGCCGATGATGGTCCGCTTTGCGTCGTGCTGGGAGACAATTTGATCCAGGGCAACATTGCGAAGGCCGCCGAGTCGTTCCGGGCACAGAAGAGCGGCGCCAAGATTTTGCTGAAGGACGTGAAAGATCCGCAGCGTTTTGGTGTGCCCCACCTCGAAGGGAACCGGGTGCTTAGTATCGAGGAGAAGCCGGCTCATCCAAAGTCCTCGTACGCGGTCACGGGCATTTATTTTTACGATGCGCGCGTGTTTGAGATTACCCGGACGCTCACGCCGTCCGGGCGAGGCGAATTAGAGATTACCGATGTCAACAATGCCTACATTGCCTCCGGGGAGTTGACGTGGGACGTGCTCGACGGTTGGTGGACGGATGCCGGCACGATTGAATCGCTCCTTGCCGCCAACCAGCTGGTTGCGCAGACCGGGGCAAACAGGATGGAGTTCTAAATGCGTATTCTCGTCACGGGAGGCGCCGGCTTCATTGGATCCCATCTGGTGCGCCGCTTGATCCAGAGCGGCCGCCATTCGGTCGTGAATCTCGATGCGCTCAAGTATTCCGGCAACCTGGAAAACCTTGCGGACCTGGCCGGCCACCCTCAGTACCGCTTCGTCCATGCGGATATCGGCGATCAGCAGGCCGTGCATGCCGCGTTGCAGGAACACCGGATTGAGGGCATCATCAACTGCGCCGCCGAAACCCATGTCGATCGGTCGATTCTTGATCCGGGGGCGTTCGCCCGCACCGATGTGGTGGGGACGGGCATTCTGCTGGAGGAGGCGCGGCAGGCAGGGGTGCAGCGGTTCCTGCAAGTCAGCACCGATGAAGTGTACGGCAGCGTCGAGCAGGGGAGTTCCACGGAAGGCGACCGCCTGGAACCGCGCAGCCCCTATTCGGCCAGCAAGGCGGGCGGGGATCTGCTCGTTCTGAGTTACTGGACGACCTACCGCTTTCCTGTCGTGGTCACCCGTGGCAGTAACACCTATGGTCCAAACCAGTACCCTGAGAAATTCATTCCCCTGTTTGCCACGAATGCGATCGACGGCGAGCCGCTTCCGCTCTACGGCGATGGCAGGCAGTGCCGGGATTGGTTGTCGGTCTATGATCATGCGGCGGGAATTCAGCATGTGTTCGAACAGGGCGAGCCGGGCGCCGTCTACAATGTCGGCGGCGGGAACGAACGCGAGAATATTGCGGTCGCCGAACGGATCGTGGCGGCGCTTGGAAAGTCTCGCTCGCTGATCCGGTTGGTCCAGGACCGGCCCGGGCACGACCGCCGCTATTCGATTGATTGCAGCCGGTTGCGTGCTCTGGGCTGGTCGCCCCAAGTGCCGTTCGAAGAAGGGCTGACGCAGACGGTTGAGTGGTATCGCACGCATGAAGCGTGGTGGCGAAAGATTAAGTCCGGCGAGTTCAAGGACTACTACCGCCAGCAATATGGCCAGCGTTTGGAAAAGGGGACGGCGTGCGGATCGTCATAACCGGGGCGCGGGGACAACTCGGCGCGGATCTCCAGCAGGTTCTGCAGGGGCATCAGCTGACGTTACTGGATCTCCCGACATTTGACCTGACGCATGAGGACTGCGGCCGCCCGATCGTCGATGCCGTACCCGACGCGGTGATACACGCCGGCGCGCATACGGATGTGGATGGGGCTGAACGTCATCCGGGGTTGGCCATGGCGATCAATGCCGACGGGACCGAACGCGTCGCGCGCGCGGCCGCTCAGGTGGGAGCCAGGCTCGTATATATCTCGACCGACTACGTTTTTGATGGCCGTGGCACGCGTCCCTACGTTGAAACCGATCAGACCAACCCTGTGAGCGCCTATGGGGCGTCCAAATGTGCCGGTGAGGAGCGGGCCTTGGCCTGCTGCGAGAATACGCTGGTGGTGCGGACCGCGTGGCTTTATGGCTTGCAGGGGAAGAATTTTGTGAAGACCATGCTCCAATTGGCTGCGGAACGTCCCTGCTTGAAAGTCGTCGCGGATCAGCAGGGTTGCCCGACCTTTGCCGAGGATCTCGCTCGTATGATCGGACAGCTCGTGACGCATCCGGTACGCGGTCTCTTGCATGTCACGAATGAAGGCCACTGCACCTGGCATGAGTTTGCGACGGAGATCATGCGACGATCCGGACAGGCCGTGCCGGTCGAAGCTATCACAACGGCCGACATGCCCCGTCCGGCCAAGCGCCCGGCCTATTCGGTCCTTTCGGCTGAGCGGCTCCACCATCTCGGCTTCCGAATGCCGTCCTGGCAGGACGGGCTGCAGCGATTTCTGCAAGCCCTGCCGGCCGGGTCTTCAGCGGCTCTCCGCGGATAAATTTGCTTCAGGCTCCTTCCTGCCCAAATCGTGATCCGCTGATTGCGCGAGTTCTATCCGGGACAACGCCAGAGAAAAGGCTGTGTCCGGCCGGCAGGTTTCTTGTGCAAGTGCCACGAGTTCTCTATACTGCGATCGCGCAGAGCGCATCATGTGGTCTGCGCCATGGGGTGGACAAGGTGTCGCGCGGTGTACCCGTGTGGCTTGGCTCCGTGAGTGTCGTGGACCGTTCATTCACATGACTCCACGTGCCCGGTGCGTTCGGGTGTGGGAGTTGAGCGCCGCAACCGCGGGTGGCCCTGTCCTAGCGCCATCCAGGCTGTGTGCTGTCCCAGTGGCGGGCAATCTGGAATCGCAGGGTGTCGCAGCCGGTGAATGCATGCGGTTTCGCGACCGGCAGTCGCTGAAGGCATGAATAGCACCACCTCATCATCTGCGCATACCGTCGTCCGGCCGGTCGAGGGAGAACTCAGATCTGGCTCTGTCCGAGGGCTGTTCTGGGGATTGCAGGGGTATGTGATGGTGGCCCTTGCCTGCTCGAGTTTTTTCCCGCCCCTGTTCCGCTATCAGGAGCATACCGTCATCATTCTCATCGTCCTCTGCTTTGGGATGTGCGCGGTGGAACGGACGAATCCGTGGGTTCGGACACCGCTGGACCGTCCGCTCTGGTTCTTCATGGTCTGGGTGCTCTGCACCGTTCCCTTCGCCACCGATCCTGCGTACAGTTTTGCCGAGTGGAAGAAGTTTGTGGCCCAGGCCGGTGTCTTTTACTGGTCGCTGCTGGTTCTGGCGCGCTGCCGCAATGAACGTTTGCCGCAACAGGTGCTTCAGGCTCTCGTCGTCGGAGCCGCACTGCTGGCCTCTTACGCCCTTGTCGCATTTATTCAGCAAGGCGGCACGTGGCGGGACCGGTTTGTTCGAGCCCATGCCTACGGTTCCGACTATAACTGGCTCAGCACCTACATGGTGGTGGCGATTCCTGTGGCCGGCACTCTTCTGGCCCTGGAGCGCACGGCGTGGAGTCGTGCCGCACAGGGATTGGCTCTTGTTCTGGCAGGGGCGGCGCAGTTGTTTTCTTATACACGCGGCGGCTGGCTTGGACATGCGGCGCAAGGCGTCACGCTCGCGTTGATGATCGGAGGCCGGCGTCTGGTCTTCGGAGTGTTGGGGGTGCTTGCCATGATCGGTGCCGGATTAGTGGTGGCCTCGCAATCTGGCTTTCAAACGGACACGGTGAATGCTAAGACCGTCGACACCAGGTTGATAGTGTGGACCATCGGGTTGGGTGAGGTGGCGACCCATCCCGTAGTCGGGATCGGTTTCGGGAATAATTCCTTCATCAAAAAATTTCCGGAGTATGCCGTCGAAAAACAGGAGCACCTTCCTGAGCGCGAACGGATTATTCCGGCCATGCACAACACCTTCCTGATGGTGACGCTGGGAAGTGGCATCCCTGCCTTGGTCAGCTTTGTGTGGATCTTTGTCGCCCTTCTACGCCGTCTCATCCCGCTTCCCCTGGCAGGCGGCAAGGAACATGCGGGAAGGATGATCGCCGCCGGAATCGCCTTGGCTGTCATCGGCCTGGTGGTGCGCAATTGTTTCGACTATATGTTTATGGGGAGTCTCGCGCATCTGTTCTGGTTGGTGGCGGCGGTGGGAATGACCGTGACCGGATCGGACGGCGCCGCATCTGTGGCGGGAGACGGATTGGAACTGGGGCGGCCGGTCATGGGGGAAGGCCGGATTTCTGCGTAGCTCATGAGACCGCGTCATCTCGCGCTGCAGTGTCGACCTCACGCCTTGACAAGATCTCGAAGATCCATCACAAGGTACGTGCATGAGCGCGAGCGAGGCGGTCCATCCGACGCCGGAGTCGCAGGCCGCAATCTGATGGGAGCGCATACTGAGTGAAAGCGTTGATCACAGGAATTACGGGTCAGGACGGGTCCTATCTCGCAGAGTTTCTCCTGGCCAAGGGGTATGACGTTTTTGGAATCATTCGTCGATCCAGTTCGTTCAACACAGGACGGATAGACGGAATTTATCAGGATCCACACACATCAGGGGCCAAACTGCATCTGGTGTATGGAGATTTGAACGATGCTAGCTCGTTAAACAGGATTATACGAACGGTCCGTCCCGACGAAATCTACAATCTTGGAGCGCAGAGCCATGTTCGGGTCAGTTTCGATATTCCTGAATACACCGCTGAAATTACGGCCCTCGGAACCGTCCGATTGCTGGAAGCGATTCGCGAGTCGGGGCTGCGGCCCAAGTTTTATCAGGCCTCGTCGAGTGAAATGTACGGCAAAGTGCAGGAAGTCCCGCAGCGCGAAACCACGCCGTTTTATCCCCGGAGTCCATACGGCGCGGCGAAAGTCTATGCCCATTGGATCACGGTCAATTATCGTGAGGCCTATGGGTTGTTCGCCTGTAACGGCATTCTCTTCAATCATGAATCGCCGCGCCGAGGTGAAACCTTCGTGACACGCAAAATCACCAAGGCAGCAGCCCGGATCAAACTGGGATTGCAGCAGGAATTGTTCCTCGGCAACCTGGATGCCAAACGGGATTGGGGATATGCCGGCGATTATGTCGAGGCCATGTGGCTCATGCTGCAGCAGGACCATCCCGATGATTATGTCGTGGCGACCGGGGAAACGCATACCGTGCGGGAATTTCTCGATGTGGCGTTCGGGCATTTGGGCCTCGACTGGCAGCGTTATGTGCAGATCGATCCGCGGTATTATCGCCCGACGGAGGTCGATCTGCTGATCGGTGATCCGGCAAAGGCGCAGCGGCAGCTCGGATGGAAACCGACCGTAGATTTTCACCAGCTGGGGATCATGATGGTCGAGGCGGACATGGAAGCTGAACGGCTGAAGATGCGGGGCACGGCGTCGAAGGGAGCCTAGAGTGATCGACAGACACGCGCGGGTTTACGTGGCCGGGCATCGGGGAATGGTGGGTTCTGCGATCGTCCGCGCCCTCACGGCCCGCGGGTATGACAATCTGGTTGTGCGCACTAGCACCGAAGTGGATTTGCGCGACAACAGGCAAGTCGCCGGATTCTTTTCGGAGACGAAGCCCGAATACGTCTATCTGGCTGCGGCCAAAGTGGGCGGCATTCTCGCCAACAGCACCTTGCCGGCGGAGTTCATTTACGACAACCTGGCGATTCAAACCAACGTTGTGCATCAAGCGTACCTCCATGGGGTGAAGAAACTGTTGCTGCTGGGTTCGTCCTGCATCTACCCGAGGGATGCTCCTCAGCCGATGAAGGAAGAATATCTGTTGACAGGCCCGCTCGAACCCACCAATGAGTGGTATGCCGTGGCGAAAATCGCCGGGATCAAGATGTGCCAGGCCTACCGGCGGCAATACGGGTGTGATTTTATTGCGGCGATGCCCACGAACCTGTATGGCCCGAACGATAACTTTGATCTCCAGCATTCTCATGTGCTGGCGGCATTGATCCGTCGATTCCATGAGGCGCGGGAGCAGGGGCAGGCGCCCACGCTCTGGGGCTCGGGGACTCCGATGCGGGAGTTTCTCCACGCGGATGATTGTGCGGAAGCCTGTTTGTTTTTGATGGACAGGTATTCCGATCCCATGATCGTAAACGTTGGTGCGGGGGAAGAGATTTCGATCGCGGATCTTGCGGCGCTGGTCGCCGAGGTGACCGGGTATCGAGGCGACATCCACTGGGATCGAAGCAAGCCGGACGGCATGCCGCGGAAGCTCATGGATTGCAGCCGGATGACGGCATTGGGATGGAAACCAAGAATCGCGCTCCGAAACGGGTTGGTGGATGCCTATGCTTGGTATCGGAGGTCACAATGAGGAGCGCCACGATTGAATCTCGGCCGCTCTGATCGGTTAAGGAGGGGCCGGCCACCCCATTGCCTGTGTCAGTGGCAGGCGGGCAATGCGGCGATTCATTGGAGTTCCCCTCATTACATCCAGCTTCATCGACCGGGCGTACATCTTCTAAGGCCCCTCGCCTAACCTGACAGGGAGCCGGGCAGATTCCACTTTGAGGTTGATTGGTCGTCCGGCTCCTACTGTGTTCATCAGTCCGCTTGTACGGAGGTTCAGATTTGGCGGGAGGAAGATATCCTTGTGGAATCAAGGGGCGTTCACTATACTTCCACGCCACGTGTCACCAGAGATTTCCTGGTCGGGTGGCCGCTCGACCGCTGTTTGAGGAGTAGAAGGGTTGGTTTGTGTCCGGTCTCCGATCTTTCAGGCGTATCAGGAAATTTACTTTCCGTCGACGTGCTGCCATGCCAAGGACCTGAGGGGTACGTTGCAGGGTCGTGACGTCGCCCCGGCTCATCTTTTACGAGAGCCGGACTCTGTGAATGTGAAGTGAAATCACAATGGACATTGAAGCAGAGAAAACTGATTTCTGTTGCCGGCGATCTTCAACCCTGACAAGGCTCCGGTCGAGCACTCTAATCCCTGATCGGCGAAATCCTCATGTTATAACCATGCAAAGGGCAGGGTGATGCTCAACGGTAAATCCATACTTCTGACCGGAGGCACGGGCTCCTTCGGCCGGCAGTTTGTTCGATCAGTGCTGAGTCGGTACAATCCCAAGCGGCTGATCGTCTTTTCGCGAGATGAGCTCAAGCAGTTCGAAATGCAGCAGGAGTTCCCTGCCTCCGCAATGCGTTTTTTTCTGGGTGATGTGCGTGATGCCGAGCGGCTCATGCAAGCAATGCGAGGTGTGGACATTGTGGTGCATGTCGCAGCCTTGAAGCAGGTGCCGGCAGCGGAATACAACCCGACAGAGTGCGTCAAAACTAATGTGCACGGAGCCGAGAATGTGATCGCGGCGGCTATTGCCAATGAGGTGGAGAAAGTGGTGGCGCTTTCTTCCGATAAGGCTGCGAATCCCATCAATCTGTATGGGGCCACCAAACTGGTTTCGGACAAGCTGTTCGTTGCCGCAAATAATATCGCTGGCGGACACCGTACGCGTTTTTCCGTGGTGCGGTACGGGAATGTTGTGGGCTCCCGAGGCTCAGTTATTCCATATTTCCGGAAGCTCCTCGCTGAAGGAGCGAAAGAGCTCCCGGTCACGGATCTCCGGATGACAAGGTTTTGGATCACGCTTCAGCAAGGGGTCGATTTCGCGTTGCGAGATTTTGAACGGATGCAGGGCGGGGAAGTTTTCGTGCCGAAGATCCCCTCCGCCAAGGTTGTCGACTTAGCGACCGCCATGGCCCCAAACCTCCCGATACGGGTAGTTGGAATCAGGGCGGGTGAAAAACTGCACGAAGTGATGTGTCCGTCGGACGACTCTCATTTGACGCTGGAATTTGACGATCACTATGTCGTGTGTCCTTCGATACAGTTTTCCCGGCCGGTCGATTACCGGCGGAATGGCCTTCAGGAGGAGGGACGTCCAGTTCAGGATGGTTTTGAATATAGTTCCGGAACAAATAACTGGTTCCTCACTAATGATGAACTGGTAAAGCTAGTGGCCGAAAACTGATGATTCCGTATGGACGACAAGCCATATCCGAGGAAGACATTCAGGCAGTGACGGCCGTGCTCCGTTCTGATTGGATCACCCAAGGCCCCGCCATTCCCCGGTTTGAACAGGCAGTCGCCACCTATTGTCATGTGCCATATAGTGTGGCTGTGAGCAGCGCGACGGCGGCGCTTCATCTGGCGTGTTTGGCTCTAGAGGTAGGCCCCGGCGATCGCGTGTGGACTACGCCCAACACGTTTGTGGCCAGCGCAAATTGCGCGTTGTATTGCAATGCCACAGTTGATTTTGTCGATATCGATCCTGCTACCGCGAATATGGGTGTGCCAGCACTCGCGAGAAAGTTGCAAGATGCAGAGGCCAGGGGCGGCTTGCCCAAAGTCGTGATCCCGGTCCATTTTTCGGGAGAGCCTTGCGATATGGTGGAGATTGCGAAACTCGCCCATCGTTATGGGTTTCGGATCATCGAAGATGCCTCGCACGCGATCGGAGCACGATATTCTGACGGGGTCGTGGGGGATTGCCGTCATAGTGACATGACCGTATTTAGTTTTCATCCGGTCAAGATCATTACAACCGGTGAGGGTGGCGGGCTGACCACGCAACGGCCCGAGTTGGCCAGGAAGCTCACACTCCTGAGGACTCACGGCATCACGCGCGACACGACGGAAATGACAGGGGGTACGCATGGGCCTTGGTATTATGAGCAGGTCATGCTGGGATTCAATTATCGCATGACCGATCTTCAGGCTGCGCTGGGAATAAGCCAGCTTTCTCGCATTGAAGAGTTTGTATCGCGACGCCACCTGTTGGCGTCCCGCTACGACGCGGCTCTTCCAGGCTTGCCTGTCCGATTGCTCTCACGATCAACTGCCAGCCGCTCTGCCTTGCACCTCTATGTGGTGTATGTGTCTGCTGATCGACGCCGGCAGGTGTTCGATCAACTGCGCGAGCGGGATGTTGGCGTAAATGTCCATTATATTCCCGTGCACCTGCAACCCTACTACCGACGTTTCGGGTTTCGCGAAGGGGATTTTCCTGCAGCTGAACGACACTATCAAGAAGCGATCAGTCTCCCGCTCTATCCTGGTCTCAAAGAATCCGAGCAAGACCGGATAATCACTGCGCTTAGGGAGGTATTGCAATAAACATCGCCGTAATTCCTGCCCGTGGAGGCAGTAAGCGGATTCCAAAGAAGAACATCAAGCTCTTTGGAGGACTGCCGATTCTTGCCTATTCGATCAAGGCCGCGCAGTCCTGCGGTCTCTTCGAGAAGGTGATCGTCTCCACAGACCAGGAAGAAATTGCCTCCGTTGCGGCTCAATTTGGCGCAGAGACTCCGTTCTTGCGTCCCCCTGAATTATCTGATGACTTCACCGGGACCAATGCGGTTACCAAACACGCGATCCAGTGGTTGAACCAACGGGGAGTGTCCATCACCCACGCCTGTTGCATCTACGCTACGGCGCCCTTCATCCAGGCGCGCTTTCTCCGGCAGGGGTTTGAGCTGTTGCACAGATCCGAGCGGTCCTTTGCCTTTTCAGTAACCTCCTACGCTGCTCCTATCCAGCGGGCCTTGCGCCGAAGGCCGGATGGGACGGTTGAACCCTTCCAGCCTGAGTACATCATGACGCGATCGCAGGACCTCGAAGAGGCCTATCATGACGCGGGGCAGTTCTATTGGGGCACAGCCGGAGCGTTTCTGGAGGATGTCCCGCTTTTCTCCCCCGCTTCCATAGGAGTTGTAGTCCCTCGATATTTGGTTAAAGACATTGATACGATTGAAGATTGGCGTCAGGCTGAACTTATGCACGCAGCACTCACTCACTTTTCCGAGATGTGGGAGCAGGAATCGGGCGAAGAACAGTAACCTCCACACTCAAGTGGAGCGTCAAGCCCAGGGGGGGAGGGAGTGTGGAGACAGCTTTCGATGGAGCGCCGGCAGGCCGGGTAGCATTTCGTGTCGATGCTTCCATGCAAGTTGGTATCGGGCATGTGATGAGGTGTCTAGCCTTAGCCGACGTATTGCGGGCTCAAGGGGTCGAGGTTCATTTTGTGTGTCGCGCTCTTGCGGGGCACATGATGGATCTCATCCGGGAGTGGGGCTTTTCGGTCCTTCACTTGCGTGCTCCCCGTTCCGGAGAAATGGTGACAGACCGTCGGACCAAACATGCTGGTTGGCTGGAGGTTGATTGGTCAATCGATTGCACGGAGACGATTGCCGCCCTCCAGGCGGTCGGTCCGATTGATTGGCTAATTGTGGACAGTTATGCCCTCGACAAAGCGTGGGAGCAGATGATTGGGCCGAAGGTGCGACGGGTCCTCGTGATCGATGATCTTGCTGACCGTGCGCATCATTGCGATGTGTTGCTCGACCAGAACTATTACCATGACCCTCGCCTGCGTTATCACGACTACCTTGACGGTTCCTCGAGACTGTTGGCGGGTCCGCAGTATGCTCTCCTGCGGCAAGAGTTCGCTGCCCTGCGCGCAACGCTCGGGAAGCGCCCCACTGTGCTTAAGAGGGTGCTTGTCTTCATGGGGGGCGCTGATCCCACCAACGAGACCTCGAAGGTTTTAGAAGCATTCGACAATCCGGCTCTTGCCGGCTTAGAGGTCGACGTCGTGATTGGGGCTTCGAACCCACACAGGGCATCGATTCAGGAGCGATGTGCAGGGCGCTCCAAATGGCGAGTGCATTCACATAGCAGAGCGTTTCACCGATTGATGGGCGATGCCGATCTGGCGATCGGTGCGGCGGGGTCTGCGGCATGGGAACGCTGCGTTCTCGGGCTGCCCTCTCTCATGCTTGCAGTGGCTGACAATCAACGCCACATTGGCGAGGCGGTTGCAAGTTTCGGGGCTGGCGCGTATTTGGGGCCCTCGGCAGAGGTGTCTGTTTCGGATATTGTAGCTTCAGTGGAAGCATGCATGCGTGATCCGGGTCGGTTGGGAGTCATGCGGCAAGCTGCGCGTAAGTTAGTGGATGGAAAAGGCGCGCAACGGGTCTCGTTGGCTCTGTTCCCACGGAAACTCTCGATCGCCGTCGTGTCGGACAAGGAAAGCTGGTTGAACGAATTCTTGCCGGCTCTTATTGAGTGGTTCAGAGATCAGGGACACCTCGTTTCGTGGGTTCACCAGGTCGCAGACATTCCCCCCGGGGATTGCGCGTTTTACCTAAGCTGCGGCCAACTCGCGCGCCCTCAGGTATTAGCGCGTAATACCAACAACCTTGTCGTTCATGAAAGCTCGTTGCCGTTAGGGAAGGGATGGGCCCCTCTCACGTGGCAACTTCTCGAAGGGAAAAACGAGATTCCCGTCTTGTTGCTTGAGGCCGCTGAGGCGGTTGACGCAGGGGACGTTTATCTTGCCGATCAGCTCAGATTTACTGGCTATGAACTATGTGGCGACCTTCGGCGGGAGCAGGCTCGCGCAACGCTTGCACTCTGCCGTCGTTTCGTGGAAAGTTACCCCTGGCTTCTGACTGACGCGACGGTCCAGCGAGGGGAGAGTAGTTATTATCCCCGAAGAACTCCAGAAGACAGCCGGTTGAATCTTGATAAAACGCTGCGGGAACAATTCGCCTTGCTGCGGGTTGTGGACAATGACCGCTATCCGGCTTTTTTTGAATTGGATGGGCATCAGTACGTTGTCCGAATTGAGCACCGACGAATCCCTGGGGGAGGCTAGTGTGCGTCATGGCGTCTTGCGTGATCGCGTCGAGTCGAGTATGGCGGCCACAGATGACCGAGGAAGTGGTTCGACGGACTGGTGTCGCCTGTTCGCTGGTCACCACGAAAGATGCGCTCACCAGCGAGTATCTCAGCCGGCTGAAGCCTGACTATGTGTTTTTTCCGCATTGGTCCTATCTCGTCCCGCAGGAGATTTATGAACAGTTTGAGTGTGTGATTTTTCACATGACAGATGTGCCTTTTGGTCGGGGCGGCAGTCCGCTTCAGAACCTCATTATCCGGGGGGTAAGTGAGACCAAAGTTTCCGCTCTGCGCTGCGTGGCAGAGGTGGATGCTGGCCCAGTCTATTTGAAGCGTCCCCTGTCTTTGCAGGGGACGGCGCAGGACATTTATTCCCAGGCGAGTCGTCTCATCGAGGACATGATCGTTGAGATCCTGCAGACTCGTCCAGTGCCAAGGCCGCAGGAGGGAACTCCGGTGGCTTTTAAACGGAGAAAACCATCAGAAGGGAATCTTGCCGATCTGCGGACGGTCCAAGAGACCTATGATGTCATCCGCATGCTGGATGCCGAAGGGTATCCGCCCGCGTTTCTCCAGGTCGGAAAATTGCGGTTTGAGTTTTCTCGCGCGGCGCTCAGGGAGGACCGGCTACGGGCGGATGTGGTGATTACGGTGGTCAATGATGACAAATAAGATAGGTGTCATTTGTGCCCATCCCGACGATGAAGTCCTCGGGTGTGGCGGTACCATGGCGCGGCTGGCTGATTCCGGCCACGAGGTGCATGTCCTGGTACTTGGGGAGGGGGCGACTAGCCGTAGTCCTTTGGGCCATGAAGAGGGGAAGAATCATGAACTCGATATGCTGAGACGGGCCGCTCTTGCCGCGGCCAAGGTGCTCGGCGCGCAGAGTGTTGCGTTTGGAGGGTTTCCAGACAATCGGATGGATGGGATGAATTTGCTGGATATCGTCAAGCGCGTAGAACGGTTTCTCGCGGAGAGACAGATTCATACGGTGATGACCCACCACCGCGGGGATCTCAATATCGACCATCAGATCGTTCATCGTGCAGTCCACACTGCCTGCCGTCCGCTCCCCGGTTCGACGACTCAAACCCTGTTGTGTTTTGAGGTGCCGTCCAGTACGGAATGGAGCATCGCTCAACCATTTCACCCTAACTGGCATGAGGATATCGAACATACCCTGGCCCGAAAGCTCGAGGCGCTTCAGTGTTATGAGATGGAGATGCGTCCGTGGCCTCATCCTCGTTCGTATCAAGGAGTCGAAGCTCTTGCCCGCTGGCGTGGTGCAAGTGTCGGGAAGCAGGCCGCTGAGGCGTTCGAGTTGTCACGGCTCGTCAGGTAAGGGGACTGAAGACAAATGTTAGAGATCCACATACAAGGGCGAGTTGTGGGTAAGAGCTCGTCGCCATTCATCATTGCGGAGATGTCTGGAAACCATAACCAGTCTCTTGATCGTGCAATGGCCATTGTTGAAGCGGTCGCTCGTTCGGGGGCGCATGCCCTGAAATTGCAGACGTATACCGCAGATACCATGACCCTTGATGTCCGTGAGGGGGAGTTCTTTATCTCAGACCCGCAAAGCCTGTGGCGGGGACATTCGTTGTATGAGCTGTATCAGAAGGCGTATACGCCGTGGGAATGGCATGAGCCGATTTTCCAGCGATGCCGTGAGTTGGGGTTGATCGTGTTCAGTACTCCGTTCGATTCCACGGCGGTGGACTTCCTGGAGCGATTGGAAGCGCCCTGCTACAAGATCGCCTCTTTTGAGAATAGCGACCTTCCGTTAATCCGCAGGGTTGCTAAGACCGGCAAGCCCCTGATTCTATCTACGGGGATGGCCAGCCTTTCTGACATCGAGGAGGCGGTATCCGCCGCTCGCAACGCCGGATGTCGAGAACTCCTGTTGCTCAAATGCACAAGCAGCTATCCCGCCTCGCCGGAGCATAGCCATCTGCTGACCATTCCCCATATGCGGGCGACGTTCGATTGCCCGGTCGGCTTGTCCGATCATACGCTAGGAATTGGCGCCGCAGTGGCAAGCGTGGCGCTTGGCGCGGTGGCCATCGAGAAGCACGTGACCTTACAACGCAGTGACGGAGGGGTTGACGCAGACTTCTCCTTGGAGCCCGGAGAACTGGCCAGTTTGGTGAATGAGACGAGTCGCGCGTGGCAGGCGTTGGGATCAGTCACCTACGGAGTTCTCGATGAAGAGCGGCCTTCCCTGGTGTTCCGGCGCTCATTATATGTTGCGCGGGATATGAAGGCAGGGGAACGGTTCACTCCCGAAACGCTCCGCATTGTGCGGCCAGGAATGGGGCTTCCGCCTAAATTCTACGACGTCCTTATAGGGAGGTCGGTCGCCAAAAATGTGAAGAAGGGGACGGCCGTGACGTGGGAGTTGGTGAGGTAATGCGATGAGCAAGGTGCTGTTCTTTGCGCCGCACTCGGGAATTTGGGTGCATGCCTTTCCCGAAGCACTTGTGGCAGAGACCTTGCTGAAGCATGGTCATGAGCTGGTCTACATCACATGCGGCCAGGTGTTTTCACAGCAGTGCGTGGTCATGGATGCGGCTCGGGTTGGATGGCAGAGCGATGGGCAGCAGCGGGAAGACATCTGCCGGCAATGTGTGGCTTCGAGAGACCTCCTGCGGCGAGAGTTTAAATTGCCCGGATATGATCTTGGGCAAGTACTCGACGCCGATGACCATAACCGGGTTGAGGAGATTCTGGGGCACACCACCCCGGAGAATTTTCCGGATCTGGTTGTTGATCATGTGCCAGTCGGGAATCTGGCCACCTATGAAATGTTGCTCAGGCACAAGAAATTGAGCCTAGCGTTGAACGACTTTGAATGGAGGGAGTATCAGATCAGTCTCCGGTATGTGCTGCTATCACTATTTGGCGCCCGAAAGATACTGGATCGAGAGCGTCCCGATCACATCGTCGCCTACAACTCTCTCTATTCCGTGAACCGGACCGTGTGCATGCTTGGCGAGCGACGCGGCATTCCCCACTATTTTCTGCATGCCGGAGGCAACCTTGCTCATCGCCTGCAATCCCTCATGATTGGTCGGGACTATACCTTTCGGTATGTGAAACGTTTAGTTGAGAAGTGGCCGGAATTTCAACAACGACCGTGCTCCCCTGCAGTGATGCGGCAAATCACTGATCATTTTCTTGTCTTGCTTGGCGGCAGCAGCGCCTTCACCTTTTCGTCGGGCGCCGGCAGGGGCCCCCAGGATTTGTCTCGCTTCTTTGGGGTTGCCGCAGCCCAACGGGTATTAGTTGCGACAATGAGCAGCTACGATGAGCGTTTTGCCGCCGAGGTTGTGGGAGCATTGCCATTGGACGATGCACCGTTGTTCCCTCGCCAGGTGGATTGGATTCGGGCCCTGGTTAAATGGGTATCGACCAGGCCGGATCTCTTTCTGATTATTCGAGTCCATCCGCGGGAGTTTCCCGGGACCATGCGCAGCGGGGGAAAATCGGAACATGCCAGGTTGTTGGAACAAGTGTTTGCGACCCTTCCCTCCAATGTTCGCGTGAATTGGCCGACGGACGACGTGTCGATTTACGATTTAGCCGACATTACCGATGTGTTTTTGAATGCATGGTCGACCGCCGGAAAAGAAATGAGCCTCTTTGGGCTTCCCGTGGTAATCTACTCGCCGGAGTTGGTATTTTACCCATCGGACCTGAATTATGTGGGGACGACCGAAAAAGATTACTTTGCCCAGATTGAGCGCGCCCTCATGGACGGATGGAGCCTTGAACATGTGCGGATGGCCTATCGATGGTTAGCTGTGGAGTATGGGCATGGGGTGATCGATATCCAGGATGGATATCCGAAAAGAGAACATGTGAAGCCTGCTCACCTTTCATTCGGGAAACATATTCTTCACCGGCTTCGGAGGAAATTTGATCCGCATTTTGATCAGCGAGGCGACTGTCGCCGGCGGCCGAAGGTGCTTGCGGGCGGAAATGATATTGATGCGTTGCTGCGAGGAAACCTCGAGACGCCATTAGAGCTTGCCTCTCGAATGCAAGCGAGTGAGGTGACGCTTGAGGTGGAAGACCGCATGTTGCGAGCTGAGGTCGCCCGCATCGCTCAGGCACTGTACGACTCTCAGCGGTCCTCCTTCGGAGGAAACCTGGCACGGCGGCTGCTGGCCTTGGGCGAAGAACGCCGGGATGCCGCGGTCTCTACCGTGTAATGTTGCCCACGCATTCTTCGATCGGACACTATGATGGAATCCGACCTGACGCTTCCTCGTATTCAGTATGATCAGCATCCAGCGTTCAGTGGCCTCAATGTCAAATGTACGCTGGACGACACCCTCGTGTTCCGATTCATCGAGTCGATCGACAATGCCTATCTAGCTTTGCTTCAGGTCGGAAGACCCGATTCTGAAAAGGTGTCGAGTGAATTTGCGGCAAAGGTAGGGCCGGTCATCACAGAATTGGAACAATACGTCCTGAGCGCGGAAATGCGTATCGAACTACGCCGGACCACGAAGCAAGCCATTAGTCAGGCCCGGCAATTTCTGAGCGATCAGCTTGTGTTCGATCGCCGCCGCGCAGAGAACCCTACGGATCCTCGTGCATTGCCGGCGAACCTGACGGGGTTCGTCGATGGTCTTCGGACGAACGGGTACTACCAATGTCCGGTGACTGCTGATCTGGCATCCTCTGTGTGGCGCCACACCTGGTGGGAACGTGCTGTGCTGCGAAAGCGAAAAGAGGCCAGCCCGGCACGCCATTGTGCGATGCCCCTCGATCCATGTTCGCCCGCCGCGGGCTCCATTCAGCGAGCGCTCCACTCGAAAGGCATTGTGTCGGCGGTGTCGCACTACATGGGATGTGAAATGGAATGGCTGTATGCAGCCTTGGATTTTTCGCATCCTTGCCAGAATTGGTATAAGAACTGCTACGTGGATAGTGATTTGCCCACAGCAAAAACGGTGTACATGCATTTCGACGCGGATCCGGATATTGTGAAGGCGATGCTCTATCTTTCCGCCGTTGACGCGGCGTCCGGTCCTTTTCGGTATGTGAGAGGCAGCCATCGATGGCGCCGCTCTCCGTTTCTGTTTGCGCTCCACAAGGGATTTGATATGGAGCAGACAAAGTCGTTCCCAATGGAAGCCGATCGATTGGACTATAAGCTGGGTTATTATCGTCCCCGGTTTTTTCTAAAGGATCATAGGCGAGACCTCCTGACCTTACCGTCTGCGTTTCGCGGGACCACGCATTTCGGTGATGACATCGTGGATGAGAGCGATCTGTCGCGTCGTTTGCTAGCTGGCGAGGATACGTTTCTGGGACCCCCGGGCACTCTCATTGTGTTTGATGGCTCCGCGGGAATCCACCGCGGGTCACAGGTTGAGAGGGGGGAGCGGTGGGCGGTTCAAATTGCCCTGCGGGCAGTGGCTTCGCGGCGACAACCTCCTGCGTCCCGTAGGAGTATCGTAAAGGCGGCGATACAAGGTCGTATGCGGTATGAGCTTTCCCGCGCGAAGGATGTCATCAGTCAGGGATTTTCAACCCAGCGAGTCAGTTGATTCACCAATGGTCTCTTTCGATCACGCGCTCGAACTTCTTCTCGATGCAGAGGATCTCGTCATTGCGGATGTGGGGGCGGCCTACGGGTTGCCCTGGTATCTTCAGGTGCTGGACGAGTGGGCTACCCTGTGTCTGTTTGAACCGAACGCGGCGCGGGCCGAAGAGTTGCGAAAGGCATACAAGAAATCAAATCGCCGGAAGAAGGCTCATGTATTTGAAACGGCCTTGTCCGCATCGGGTGGCGAGCGAGTCCTGTACGAGACGAATGTTCCAACCGGGAGTTCCCTGCTGAAGCCTGGTAGCGATGCACTCAATGAATTTGGTGATCCATCATATTTTTTCCCCATTCATGCGCATAGGATTCAGACCCGTCGCCTGGATGACGTCTTGAATGAGGCCGGTATTCAACAAGTTGATTTTCTTAAATTAGATGTTCAGGGGGCAGAGATCGAAGTGCTGCATGGTTTGGGGGAACGGCTTCGACAGTCGACCCTGGGCGTCGAGCTGGAAGTGGGGCTTCCCGGTGGCTATCTTGAGCAACCGTCAATGGGGGAGGTAGACGAGTTTCTCCGTTCTCGCGGGTTTACGTTGTTCGACCTGCGTCCCGTTCGGTTACATCGGCCGGTGCACGGTGACCGTACCTATTACCCTCGGCAAGTTTTCGGAGTGCACGAAAGTTCCACGAGTCTGTCCAAACGAATTTGGGAAGTTGATGCCTTGTATTTTCGTGGAGCGGAACATCTCCTAAAAGCTGGCGACAGATCTGGCTTGCGCAAGCTGGTTGTCTTGTATTGTGCGTATGGGTTCTTTGCCGAAGCACACTATCTCCTGACGCGTGTGATGGAGGACCATATTCTTCCGAGCCCTGAAGCCGAGGGCTTACGCAATGCGGTAATGGCCTGGCATCGCCATCGGCACTATTCCATGAAGGAGTCTCCGCGAGGATGGACGATCAGGGAGTTCGTTTCCTCATGGAGGAATCGTCTGTCCCGGCTGTTCTATCGCCCCCGGAGCTCGACCTGGTTGGTCAATGAATAGTGATGATCCCGTCAAGCCCGGAGTGATTGGCCGGGGCAAGGCCTTGGTGGGACTTCTTTCGTATTCGTTTCGCCAGTTCCCCATCCTGTTTCTTGCGACCCTCCTTTCCCTCCTTTCTGTTGGTCTTGAATTGGCGGCCATGATGAGTTTGTTCCCGGTTACCCACTTGGCCTCCGGTGATGACATTGCTGCAGACAGTCGATGGCGATGGCTTATGGATGCCGTCGGCGCCCCATCGACCCTTCGCTCGTTCCTGCTCCTGTTCCTCGGCCTCATGACGACGAGGCTGCTCACTGATACCGCTGCGAGCCTGACGGTGAGTCATGTGTATCGGGATCTGATCGCACATTTTTCATCCCGTGCGTTCAAGGCATTCGTGCAGGGATTAAGCTTCCGCGACGTCCAGAAGAATACCATCGGCTATTACATTAGCCTCGCGGGCGACGAAGCGAACCGGGCTAGTCAGATCGTGATGTCGGTGAGTCGATTGGTGCCAGTCATGGCGCTTGCCGGACTCTATTGGCTGGCGATCACCGTGAAGTCACCATGGACAGGCGGGGGCGTGTCACTCTTTATTGCCATCGCAGGGGTGGCACTGCTGGGATCATTCCGTCGCTCGCATCAACTGGGGACGGAGCAGCAACTGCAATCGCGGATTCTGAACACGCATTTTGTAGAATGTTTGAATTCCCTGCGAACGATTCGGGCCTACAATGCCGAAGGCTTTGTTTCGACACGCTATGCGGACATGATTGGCACGTACGTGTGGACGTGCTTCAAGGTGGATGCCCTCAAGGACCTGGCACGGACAGGGCCTTCATTGGTGTTGGTGTTTGGAGCGGCTGTTGGCGCCGCTCTCCTACTTGGTAATGGCAGCTTTACAGATCGCTATGCGGATTTCGTGGTTCTTGCGATCTTACTCCTGCGTTTCTTCCCGCTTCTTGGCCAGTCCCTCGACATCTTTATGCGAACGGTGTCTGATCTTATGGCAGGGGAGGAGGTCACCCGTGCGATGTCCCTCGTGGCGGCGCTTGAATCGACTCCCGCGGAGGTCGGCATCCAGCTGGATAAAGGGATTTCTTCCATTGAGTTTGAATCGGTCGGTTTTCGGTATCATCGTGCGAAGCCCGTCATTGATCACTTAAACGCCCGGTTTGAGAGGGGGCAGAGTTATGCCCTGATCGGACCGTCGGGAGCCGGAAAATCAACCCTGATCGATCTTTTGCTGAAGTTGTACGCCCCCACCGAAGGCCGGATTCTTGTGAATGGAGGTGATCTTGCGGGAATCAGCTCCTTTTCAGTGCGGCAGCATGTGGGGGTTGTCGAGCAGCAAGTTCCCTTGTTTCATGACTCAATTCTTCACAACCTGACTCTGGGCGTCTCCATCGATCGCGAGGTTGTGCGGCATGCCTGCGAGATTGCGTGCCTCAACGACGTGATCGCCCGGTTGCCTCAGGGGGAGGAGACCGTGCTGCACTATCAAGGAAGCAACCTGTCCGGCGGGCAACGCCAGCGTTTGGGTATTGCCCGTGCCGTGTTGCGGAGGCCGGAAGTTCTTGTGCTGGATGAAAGCACCGCCGCATTGGATCATGATATTCGTGAACGTGTGGTGACGAACTTGATTGAAGAATTTCGTGACAGGATTCTTCTGTTTGTTACGCACGATCGCGGGATCGCTTCCCGTGTGTCCCAGGTCTTGGACCTCGCGCGGCTCACTCAAGCGCCGATTTGCTCCGGGCGGCAACCCGGCGGAGTTACAACCAGCCCTTCAACTAAGGTGAACTCAGCGGCAGAATAGCGCTATGCGGTGCTCAGAGCGTATGGTTTGACGGAGGTGTTCCGTCATCGCGCGGAACCGCATGGCATCGGCGAGACAGCTCTGTGGCGACAATGGGCGGTCTCCAGCAACACGCAAGATCGTGCGAAGAACGGTGTTCCATCCCTGCTCGCGGCGCCATCGTATCCAAGTGAGATGACGATTTCTTGGAAAGGTGATTTTCTCAGTTTCAGGGATGATCCCTACGGGCATTGGAATAACCACACCTTCCAGAATGTATGTGCGACAGTAGGTATATGAAAAAGGTTCAAGCGGTCAGCAAGTCTTGGGAAGCACTGTCGCAACAAATAGAGGGTTTCACGAGGGATCTTCTCTGCTCGCCGAGTACTCGGCCACCTGTAGACAATCGGTTTCCCAGGATTTCAGTCATCATTCCTTCCTATAACCAGGGGCAATTTTTGGAAATGACCCTGCGGTCGATTTTGAACCAGGAGTATCCCAATACTGAAATTATCGTTATGGATGGGGGATCCACAGACGGTACTCTCGATGTGCTGAAAAGATATGACCGCTATGTGTCCTATTGGGTCAGCGAGCCAGATAACGGCCAGGCTGCAGCCATAAACAGGGGAATGGCGATGGCGACGGGCCAGTTGATTGGGTGGCAGAATTCAGATGATCTTTATCTCCCTGGATTCTTTCATGCGGTAACAGAGGCGTTGCGCAGAAATCCGGATGGCGACCTGTTTTTTGGCAATGTGTATTTAATTGATGATCAGAGCAGAGTGTATCAGGAGTCTCGCTTTGTGCCGTTTGCCTTGCGTGAACTGACTTGTCTCGGCTGGAATCTCTCGAGCCAGGCCGTTTTCATTCAGAGAGGCCTTCTGGCCAGGGTCGGACCTCTGCGCGAAGACATCTCGGTAGGGTTCGATTGGGACTGGTTCATCAGAGTTGGCCAAGTGGTTTCTCGACCCGTTCTGCTTGGCCGATCCGGCGGGTGCTATAGAGTCCATCCGGCTTCCAAGTTGTCGACGGAGTCAGCGGCAAAAAGGGCACAGATTGAACAGGATATTCGGCGTGCGCATGGCATTCCGTCTCCTGAGCAGAAGGGCAAAGTCTCCTGGCAGAGGACCTGGTTTGTGCTGAGGAGGAAGTGCTATAGGGTGCTCCTTTACGGCAGGTTGCCGTGTTCTGCCTGGTTCAGGCCCCTGGCTGTGTGGGGATTAAAACGCGTGGGCATTGTTTGCGAGGGATTTGCCTAACCCGCCTTGGCCCCTCAACGTCCTGTACGAGGACGCCACGGGTTCTCCCGGCTCCGCGCGCCGGTCTCCCAACGTGCCCGGGCGACTTCACGACGAACCGTCATGAATCATGCGGGCTAAGCGCTTCGAGGCGGTGGTTTGTCTAGAGGTTGCGGAAAACCTCATTTTTTGCACGCTACGCCGCGATCAGCTCATGTGGCGTGTTGGTATCAGGATAGTAGGCAGGATGCGCAGAAAGGCCATCCAGCAAGGCCGCAGCGAGTGAAGCGGCGAATCGTACTCTTGTCGTACGTTGAGCCGCTGAACGAGGCGAGAACGCCGCTGGTGGACTTTTTCAGCATCCTGCTAGAGGTTGCGGGACGATGATGTTGAAGTTCTTCACGGATCGGGCGTATCTCCCGGCAGGGTTGCCGCATGTCACCCTGCTCTATCCGTTTTGGGGTACAAATCCCGAGCCTCAGGGTGATCCGAATACCGGCCGTTTTGATCAACTTGCCGAACGTGGTCGTCAGTTTCTCTCTCTCACTTCTTTGAAGGATGCCGATGTTGCAATACTCCCGTTTGGCTGGGAGCACGGTGCCTTCAGTAAAGAGGGGATTGTTTTGGCAGAACAATTGAGTCAGGAAGCACAGGCCGCAGGGAAGCCCATGGCACTATTTTTTTCGAGTGATTCCATGAAAACGCTGCCGAATTCCCGCTGGCTGGCCTTTCGCACCTCGGTGTTTCGATCACGGAAGTCTCCGAATGAATTTGCCTTGCCGGCGTGGAGTGAGGATTTTGTCGATCGATATCTCCAAGGTGAGAGCCCGGTTCGTCCCAAGCGAGGGAAGCCTGTCGTCGGTTTTTGCGGCTTCGCGCCATCCCGACCCATGATGCTGAAACGAGTTGCGCTGGGGGTGAGGGATTATTGGAAGGCTCAATCGACCGGCGCAGATACCAGGGGCCGGTACCTCCGGGCAGCGGCCGTGCAGGTACTGGAAGAAAGCTCTCGTGTAGAAACAAATTTTGTGCTAAGGGATCGATTTCTTGGAGGGGCGCTGTCGCCGACCGGAGAACCGGATTGGCATGTATTGGCGCAGGCTCGTAAAGAGTACGTGGAGAATATCTGTGGCAGTGACTACGTGCTCTGTGTCAGAGGCGCCGGAAACTTTTCCTACAGATTGTACGAAACACTCTCCTGCGGACGAATTCCTGTGTTTGTCGATACCGACTGTTTGTTACCATACCACTCGTCGATTGCCTGGAAGCAGCACTGTGTGTGGGTTGATCAAAGCGAGCTTGAGCGATTGCCTGAAAAGATTACACAATTTCATGATGCTTTGACAGACCAGCAATTTAGAGACCTGCAGAGAAGCTGTCGGGAGTTTTGGCGGACGTTTCTTTCTCCCGAGGGGTATTTTCGAAATTTCTACCGGCACTTTCATAGCCGGGAAGGAGAGGCGGCCAGCCCTAACTGATGCAAGCGGCATGCAGGTTCCAAGGATTAAGATTTATCCTGAACACACAGGTGCGAGGAATGGATGAGTGGATAGGCTTGCCTCAGGAGCTCTTCTCATGGGCTGTCAACGGTGGCACTGTCCCGCCTTGTAGTCAGCATGAAGCGCCGATAAATCAGGAAGGCCCGAAAAGATGTTGTTGCTTGGGGAGGACGACGTGACGAACATAGTCCCGGTAGTGCTGTTCGCCTATGCTCGTCCGAGGCATTTGCTGCAGACCCTGGCTTGCTTGGAGCGAGAGAAGATCCCGCTCCTGTATGTATTCAGCGACGGTCCGAGGAATGCAGAGGCGGCGTCCCGTGTGGAGGCTGTGCGTGAGATTCTTCACGGCATTTCCTGGTGTAAAACAGTGGTATGCGAAAGAGAGCGGAATTGGGGGCTCGGCCGATCCATTCTTGATGGTGTGCAGCAGGTGCTCAAAACCCATGAACGCGTCATCGTTTTTGAGGATGATCTTGTGTGTGTGCCGGGGACGTATCAGTACTTGTGCGCGGCCTTAGATGCATACGCGCAGAGCCCGGAGGTTTTTAGTGTGACGGGGTGGACTCACCCGAGAGTCACTCCGGAGGATGTCGGTGATCAGCCGTATTTCGATGGAAGATCCGAGTGTTGGGTATGGGGTACTTGGGCCCGGGCCTGGCAGGGTATGGATGTCGATGCGCTAGGGTTCATGCGCGAGTGTCAACGGATAGGGAAGGATATTTATCGGTACGGAGCGGATTTGCCCGCGATGGCCGATGAAGAACAACGCAAAAATATTTGGGCGGTGCGATGGCTCTATCGGCACATTGTCGCAGGCGGATTGTGTTTTCGCCCGCCTCGCACCCTCGTAGAACATATCGGGTTTGATGCTGATGCGACGCATGCGAGCGACGGTAGTTATTGGTCGAATCCATCGTTGGAACCTTGCCCGGCCATCCCTTCCAAGTGGCCGACACCCATGGAGCATCCTGCTTGCTCCTCTCTGTGGCGTAGTGCCTGTGGCGAAGAGCCGTCGTGGCCGTCACGGTGGCGTAACGCTGTACGGAAAAGATTGCCTGAGCCGGTTTTGAATGTGCTCCGAACGGTCAAGCGCAGTGTGCGGATGCTCGCTGACACGAACGTTCTAAGGATGATACTGCCACCTGTGCTTGTTGCGGCCCTGCGGCCGCTCGTGCGATCGCGTGGTCGAGAAGCCAGTGAATGGGAGTATATTCCGGAGGGTTTCGGCCGGATGGAGACAGATCCGGCCATCAAGGGCTGGAATGTGCCTGCGGTTCGTGCTTCTCAACGGTCCAGATGGACGGCCTTTTCCCGCAAACTCGCTCTTGACGGACCGCTGGGATTTTCTTTCGATTCGGATCCCGATACGTATAAGAATCTTGCCTGTCACAATATTGTCATGAGCTATGCGTATGTGCTCGGCCTGTGCGCGCTGGAGTCATCGAAGATCTCGATGCTTGATTGGGGAGGCGGCCTCGGGCACTACGGCCTACTCAACAGGGCGTTGTATCCGCAGTTGATCATTGATTATTACTGTAAAGATGTGGAGTTGCTGGTGGCAGAAGGACGAGCTCTCAATCCTGGCGTAGCGTTCTGCACTGACGACGCGTGTCTGACTAGAACGTACGACCTTGTGAATGCAAGTACGTCCCTGCAATATGCGAGAGACTGGGTTGCTACCCTTCAAGGGCTCGCGCGTGCTACAGGTCGGTATTTGTTGGTTACGCAACTGCCGGTAGTCAGCAATGCCAAATCGTTCGTCTTTGTTCAGCGGCCCTATCAATATGGATACAACACGGAGTATTTGGCCTGGTGCCTGAACCGCCAGGAATTTCTGGATGCGGCAAGGGGCGCCGGTCTGCAGCTGGTCCGTGAATTTATCGTGGGCTTTCAGCCTGTCATTAAGAATGCGCCAGAGCAAAATGAGTATCAAGGATTCCTCTTCAGGCCCGTGCTGGCCGCCGGGAATGAGAAAGACCCACGGTCATGAACATCCCTGTGAATCGCTTGCTTCACGAGTTACAAATTCACCCCATATTGGCGGACATTGGGGCCTCGGTCGGGTTCCCGGAGATGTGGGGACCCATTGCCACACAGTCAATCTATCTCGGGTTTGACCCCGACCTACGCGAGCCCAGGGAAGAAACACAAGGAGTGTTTTGGAAATCTGTGGTTGTCGATGAGGCTGTCACGGCAGATCCCGCAGTCACCGAGGCCGTGTTTTATTTTACAAAGTCGCCTACCTGTTCCAGTACCCTTCGCCCGGATGCACAATCGCTGTCAAACTATGTGTTTTCCGATCTCTTTACAGTCGAAAAAGAGGCGCAGGTTCGGGCGACCACGCTCAACGCAGTGCTCGAACGATTTCAATTGTCCGGTATCGATTGGTTGAAGGTTGACTCGCAGGGGACGGATTACCGTCTTTTTGAAAGTCTGCGCCCTGATGTTCGTTCTCGAGTGCTCGCGCTGGATATTGAGCCCGGTTTGATGGACGCGTACCTTGGCGAAGATCTGTTTGTCGAAGCCCATCAGAAACTTGTGCGGAGCGGGTTTTGGTTGTCGAATCTTGATGTCCAGGGAACGGCTCGTATGAGCGAAACGACAGTGTCTCATTTGCTCACGAATCATCAGCGATTATCCAAGGAGGGGCTCATGCAGGCGATCCGGACGAGTCCGGGTTGGGTCAATGCTCGATACCTTCGAACACTATCGTCGTTAGCCTCGGCTCGATGCGACTCCCGGCAATACGTTCTCCTCTGGGTCTTTTCGCTCATTGACAATCAAATCGGGTATGCGGCGGATATTGTCCTGGAGTACGAGAAGAAATTTGGCCATGACAACGCCAGTCGTCTCATGAATGCGGAGACGATCGGGGCGCTCCAGCGTTTGGCAAGGCGGCGGCACAGCATGCGTCAATTGGTAAAACGGTTGGTTCCTGCGCCGGTCAAGACCTGGATCAAAAGGACATTTCCGGCGCTCAGGAGAGCGGGGTCGTGACGAGTCAGGCATTCTGCGATAGTCGCATTCTGATCACGGGTGGCCTGGGATTTATCGGCTCGACACTCGCGATGAAACTAGTGGACCTTGGGGCCGATGTCACGGTCGTTGATAGCCTGATTCCCGAGTATGGCGGCAACTTGTCGAATACAAGCGGGTACGAGTCGCGGTTGCACATTAATATTTCCGATGTGCGTGACGAGCATAGCATGCGGTATCTGGTGCAGGGAAAGGACTATCTGTTTAATCTGGCGGGTCAGACGAGTCATATGGACTCTATGCAAGATCCCTCGACGGACCTGGAAATTAATTGCCGTGCCCAGCTGTCCATTCTGGAGGCCTGCAGAAGATACAACCCGCGTGTGAAGATCGTCTTCGCCAGCACTCGGCAGATCTATGGGAAGCCTGATTCGCTCCCCGTGGCCGAAGATCATTTATTGAGGCCTGTGGACGTCAACGGGATCAATAAGATGGCCGGAGAGTGGTATCACATTTTATACAACAACGTGTACGATCTCCGCGCGTGCGCGTTGCGTCTGACCAATACCTACGGACCCAGGATGCGGATAAAAGACGCCCGCCAGACCTTTCTCGGCATCTGGGTTCGACAGGTGATTCAAGGCAATGCCTTCGATGTGTGGGATGGCCACCAGGTAAGAGACTTTACGTATGTCGATGACGCGGTGGAGGCATTTCTGTTGGCGGCTGCGAGCGATGCGGCTAATGGGCAAGTGTTCAATCTTGGGGGGGAGGCCGTCATCAGTTTAAAGAGTTTGGCCGAGTTGCTTGTGAAGGTCAGTGGTTCCGGCGCCTATGCACTGAAGACCTTTCCCAGCGATCGGAAGAAGATCGATATCGGCGACTATTATTCAAACTTCGACAGGATCCGTTCCATGCTGGGATGGGAGCCTAGAGTGCCATTGTCCGATGGGCTGGCTCGTACCGTGGCCTTCTATCGCCAGCATCTCGCACAGTACCTATGAGAGAGCTTCCCGGGCAGAAATCCCCAGGCTGGCAGACGCCAATGGCTGAGTCGGACGATCGATGTCACACGCCATTCGGTAGAAGGACAGGGGCCTTCACGTACCGAAATCGCGGTTAAGGAATGTCATGCGGGGGACATACGAACTTCCACGCTACATTTACGAATGTCTCAAGTTATCGATCAAACATCGGCCATATTGTAGCCGTGAAGCGCTCTCCCGGTGGTATTCCGATTGGGCGCACAGCCTGCAGTCTGGCGGAAATAGATTCGGTGATCGTCGCCCGTGGATCAACTTCGATGCGGTGGCCTTATTAGAAAAGTCGGTATCCCATACCTCTCGCGTCTTCGAGTATGGGTGCGGGGGGGCAACGCTATTTTTTGCCGACCGTGTTCGTGAACTTGTGTCCGTCGAGCATGACCTCGAATGGTTTAAATGTGTGCAAGCAGAAATGGGTGGGCGCAGTCAGGCGCGCTGGATCCCGCACCTTGTTTCTCCGTCTCCCTCTGCTGTCTCTGCCCTGCATCTCGCAAGTGATCCGGATGCGTATGTTTCAGCCGAAGTCCGATTTTCCGGTTGTTCCTTCCGCGATTATGCGGCAACGATTGATACGTATCAGGATCACTCCTTCGACCTTGTCTTGATTGACGGTCGTGCGCGACCCTCCTGCTTTAAACATGCTCTTCATAAAGTGAAGTTCGGAGGCACGATCGTCCTGAATAATGCCGAGCGGCCACAGTATGCATCTATTGACCTGGCGGCTCGTGCTCTCGGGTTCGAAATTCAGGAATTTTGGGGGCCAGCTCCCTACCAGCGGCACTTTTCACGGGTGCTTCTCATGCGTAAGGTGCAGCGCTACTTTGCCTTGAACGACCTCGACAAGAAACTTGAGCAGTATCTCAACTTTGACGGTGGCGTCTTTGTCGAGGCAGGGGCGAACGACGGCGTGAAGCAAAGTAATACGTTGCACTTTGAGGCTTGCCGCGGGTGGCACGGGTTGCTGGTCGAGCCTCTTCCAGAACTTGCGCGTAAATGCCGGCTTCATAGGCCACGGTCCATAGTAGAAGCGGTTGCTTTGGTTGCTCCAATGGAGGCAGGCAAGTCAGTTACGTTGAGGTACGCGGATCTCATGTCGGTTATCAAGGGGGGAATGAAGACCGCGGAAGAAGAGGAACAGCACGTGAAAGCGGGGATACAGGTGCAAGCGCTCTCTAATACCTTTGAAATGGAGGTGCCAAGTGCGACTCTAAGCGGATTGCTCGACAAGCATGGGATTAGTCAGGTTCACCTCTTGTCACTGGATCTGGAAGGGTACGAACGCAAGGCATTGGAGGGGTTGGATCTTTCTCGTCACCGGCCTCAATTTATCCTCGTCGAGGCGCGATACCGCAAAGAGATCGAGCAGTATCTGGCGCCGTATTATGAGTTGAAAGAGGAACTCTCCCATCACGATTTGCTTTTTCAGTGCCGCGAACACGTGCATTCCGGCACTCAATGACAGCCAGGCGGGTGGTCGGCGGTATCTATTGCGTCCGGTGACCGTTGAATCGTTTGACAGCGGCAGTTGGGGCCAGGGCACTCACTATCACGGCCCTGTTCCGTAACAGGTGATGTGGAGCAGACGTGCATCTGCGCCCACCGAGGGGGCTTGCGCCGATTGCGGACGCGATGACAAGATGCAACGCTGCGCACTCAAGCCTTGCCTCTATCATGCATGATTGTGCTTGAAGCGGCCGGTTTGCGTCGACGTTTTCCGGGAAATTGCCCGCTCGGGTTCAATGAACTGAGGGAGCAAGGATGCGTGGCCCCTGACACCGCAGGTGCTGCCGGACGATCGCAAAAAGATCGATGTCGGCGATTGCTAGTCACTGTTCGATAAGATTTGCTCCGCGCTGGGATGGGTGCCCGGTGCGCTATTATTCGATGGGCTGGCTCGTACTGGGACCTACTATCGCCAGCATTTAAGGCAGTATTTATGAAGGTATTTCTGTGACGGAACACTCTTCTATTGCAGCCGCGAATCCGCTAGCCGATTATGAGGCGCACCGGCAGGAAATCGATGAAGCCGTGCAGCGGGTTCTTTCGGGCGGGCGATACATTTTGGGCCCGGAAGTCGCCGCATTCGAGCAAGAATTTGCATCTTTTTTGGGTGTGTCCGACGCGGTGGGGGTTGGCAGCGGAACCGATGCCTTGCATGTCGCGCTTCGCGTCTGCGGAGTAGGCCCCGGAGACGGAGTTATCACGGTCTCTCATACTGCAGTGGCCACTGTCGCAGCGATCGAACTGGCCGGGGCGGTGCCCGTGTTAATTGACGTGGATCCACACACCCAGACGATGGACCCGCATCACCTGGAACATGCGTTGAGGAGGAAAGCTGAACGGCGAATTAAGGCGGTAATTCCTGTGCATCTGTACGGCCATCCGGCTGATATGCCGGCCATACTCCAAATCGCGAAGAAACAGGATCTCAAGGTAATTGAGGACTGCGCTCAGTCCCATGGAGCAACCATTCACGGGCGCCAGACCGGGACGTGGGGGGATGCGGCCGCATTCAGCTTTTATCCCACGAAGAATCTGGGGGCCATTGGTGATGGCGGGGCGATTGTGTCGAATGATCGGTCTCTCTGTGTGGCCGCCAGATTAGTTCGTGAGTATGGATGGCGAGAGCGATATGTGAGTGATCTGCCCGGACTCAACTCGCGCCTTGATGAAGTCCAAGCGGCTATTTTGCGCGTAAAGCTGCGATACCTCAGTCAGGACAATGCTCGGCGGCAGCAGGTGGCCAGGCAGTATGACACGGCCTTGGCGACGTCGGGCTTGGTCCTGCCCGCTCGTCGAGCGGGATACGATCATGTCTTTCATCAGTATGTGGTCAGGAGCACTCGCCGGGATGATCTGAAGAACCACTTGGGCAGCCATTCAATCGGAACTGCCATTCACTACCCGGTCCCTATCCATCGTCAGCCGGCCTATCGAGATCGTGTGTGCATTGACGGTCCTTGCCTGGAACACACTGAGCGGCTGTCTCAGGAGGTTCTTAGTCTTCCCATGCACCCCCATGTCACGGGCGAGCAGCTTCGTCGCATTACGGATTCAATCGCCGCCTGGAGAACGCGGCCTTAGAGAACGTGTAATGCGCTATTTTTGCACATATTTTGATCAGCACTACCTGACGAGAGGCCTTGCGCTGCATCGTTCCCTCACTCAGCATTGCGGCTCCTTCCGGTTGTGGGTGCTGTGTTTGGATCAGGCGTGTTTTGACGTGCTTCGCCGGATGGATTTGCCGGGGGTTATTCCGCTCTCGCTCGACGAATTGGAGCGCGGGGATGATGAACTCCTCATGGCGAAACAAAATCGATCCCGCATTGAGTATTACTTTACATGCACGCCCGTCTTGCCCCGATTTATTTTGGAGCGCGAGACTGAAGTTGATCTGTTGACCTATCTCGATTCCGATTTATTCTTCTTCTCCGATGTTTCACCGCTGTATAAGGAAATCGGGAACAATTCGGTGGCCATCATCGCTCATCGATTCCCGTCCTTCTTAAAGGAATTGGAAGAGGCCGGGATATACAATGTGGGATGGCTGAGTTTTCGAAACGATGAGCGGGGGCGTGCATGCTTGTCGTGGTGGAGAAATCGATGCATTGAATGGTGTTATGATCGACGCGAAGATGGCAAGTATGGCGACCAAAAATATCTGGACGATTGGCCAGCACGGTTTCCGGGCACGATTGTGTTGCAACATAAGGGCGCCAATGTCGCACCATGGAATTTGGCAACCTATCCGCTGGAAGGGAAAGACGGCAGAGTCGTGGTCGCGGGCGATCCTCTCGTCTTCTATCATTTCCATGGTCTCAAGCAATTAAATCAATGGGTGTACGATCCGAGTATTCACTGGTATAAGCAGCAACTATCCCCTCTGGTTCGTCGATTCGTCTACGTGCCATATATTGGAGCGCTTCTTGACGCCGCACACATGACAGCCCCATTTCTGGGAGCATCCTCCGTTGCGAGAGGCCTCAGGGACCAGGTGCAGGTTGAGCCCCTTTTTATTCGAATGGCTAAGAAAGTGAGGCTCGTTATCCAGCGTGTTCGGCTTCTGGTCAAGCGCCAGTACCTGTTCGTCCTTGACAGGCAAGTGCTCTAACGTGATGGCTTTCCGTGAGCAGGAGCCTGCCTGCGCGACACGCGCTTCTGATCCACAGATTTTTCCCACCGTCACCGTCGTCACTCCCTCCTACAATCAGGGCCGCTTCATACGTGAAACCATCGAAAGCGTGCTCTCTCAGGACTATCCGGCAGTCGAATACATGGTGATAGATGGTGATTCTACGGATGAGACGGTATCGATATTGAAAAGTTACGGGAGCAGGATTTCCTGGGTTTCTGAACCAGATAGGGGACAATCGGAGGCGATCAATAAGGGGTGGAAAAGAGCCACTGGAGAGATTGTGGCGTGGCTGAATTCCGATGATATCTACCTCCCGGGCGCGATTTCGACGGCGGTCAGCTATTTGCAGAATCATCCAGATGTCGCGCTCATCTATGGCGATGGTTTTCACATCTCTCAGGATGGAACATCGCTCGGGCGGTTTCCTTCCGAACCCTTCTCGGCGGATCGCCTCAAGGAAACCTGTTTTATCGCCCAACCAGCGACGTTTGTGCGACGATCGGTGATAGAGCAGGTCGGGTTTATCCGCGATTCCCTCCGCTACTGTATGGATTATGATCTGTGGATTAGGATCTCGAAGCGATATCGGCTTCAGTATGTGCCGGTCCCGCTGGCCAGTATTCGACTGCACAACGACTGCAAAACCGTGAAAGACCGTGTCGCCACCTACGCAGAAACTGTCAGGATGTTGAGGTCCAATTATGGATATGCCGCGCCGCGATGGTCGTGCGGCTATGCCTATCGTCTGCTGGATGCGCGATTGGATCGGTCGCGCGTTTGGGGTAGAGTACTGTTTACGGCCAGTTTGCCGGGGCTCTGTGCTTGGAATTTGGTACGGTTCAGTAGAAAGGCACCAGTCAGAGAATTCTGGCGATGGGCAATCGGCTTGAGAGGGCGGTACGGAAAACTTCTGAACGAAGAGGGCAGCTGAGGCTATGGCTGGAGTGTATCGATGATGCTACTGGTCGGTTGTCATGCGCCCGCGTGATATAACGATTCTGGTCCTCAACGATTTTGCGTATGTGAACGGCGGGTCCGCCCAAGTGGCCTTGGCCAGTGCCAAGGCACTGGCCTCAAGAGGCTACAAGGTTATCTTGTTTGCTGCCGTCGGGCCGATCTCAATAGACCTTCAGCAGCCGAATCTTTCTACCATCTGCCTCGGACAACATGAAATCGTGGAGGATCCCAATCGCCTTCGTGCATTTGTTCAGGGGATGTGGAATTTCAGGGCCTCACGGGAAATGGCCCTTCTCCTGAAGCAACTCAGTCCGGCGACGACCATCGTCCATGTTCATGGATGGACGAAAGCACTGTCTGCGAGCGTGGTGCGCCAGGCTGCGGTGCGTGGTTTCAGAGTCGTATGCACGCTGCATGATTACTTTTCAGCCTGCCCGAACGGGGCCTTCTTTCACTACCCGAAAGGGGAGGCCTGTCATCTTCGCCCGCTCTCTCTCTCTTGTATTGCGAGCGCCTGTGATAAGCGAAATTTTGGGCACAAAATCTGGCGGGTGGTGCGGCAAATCGTACAGCAGCGAATGGGGCGTTTGCCAGGCTGTGTCCAACAGTTTATTGTTCCCTCACGGTTGTGCCAAGGTGTGCTGCGCGAGACCCTGCCTCCCCGTTCGACCACGCATGTGGTCCGGAATCCGATCGATATGCCAAAATGTGATCCGGTCACTGTCGAGGACCATTCAGCGTATATCTTCGTGGGCAGATTGGCACGCGAAAAGGGATGTCTGCTGCTCGCCCTCGCAGGGCAGAAGACAGGTTATCCGGTGACCTTTGTGGGTGAGGGCGAGTGCCGCAAATCTATTGAACAAGAACTCCCGTCCGCGGAGATTACTGGATGGTGTGACCGGCCTGAACTCATGCAGGCCCTGTCCAAAGCGCGGGTGTTGGTGGCTCCGTCACTCTGTTATGAAACGCAAGGGCTTGCCGTTGTAGAGGCCGCGGCATTGGGCATTCCCGCGATTGTTCCGGATACGTCGGCTGCCAGGGAAAGTGTTGCTGACGGCGTGACTGGACTGTGGTTCAAGGGAGGCGATCTCGAAGATCTTGCCGCAAAAATGCGGGTCATGCGCGACGATCAGACTGTGCGCCGAATGGGACGTGCAGCCTATCATCGATACTGGTCTTCCCCTGATCATCTTGAGTCACACATCGACAGGCTCGAAGAGATGTATGAGAAGGCGTTGGCCGGATAAAAGAACGGTTGTGACACAGCGGGAAGCTGTGCTCGTCAGAATGTCGGTAAGACTCTCGATGGCTACGGACTAAATGCAATCAGGTAGTCTGCGAGTTGCCATCGTTCATGACTGGTTGACCGGCATGCGAGGGGGAGAGCGTTGTCTCGAGGCCTTTTGTGAATTGTTTCCGAATGCTGACCTGTACACCCTGCTCCACATCAAAGGCACGGTCTCTCCGACGATTGAACGCCGCCATATCCGGACGAGTTGTATTCAGTCTCTTCCCTTTGCTGATCGGTTCTATCGTTATTACCTGCCGCTGTTTCCTGCGGCGATCGAGCGATTTCGTCTGCCGGCCTACGACCTGGTCTTAAGCTCGAGCCATTGCGTCGCCAAGGGCATTCGTCCACCGGCAGGCGCAAAACACCTCTGCTACATCCATGCGCCGATGCGGTATGTGTGGGATCAGTTCGAAAACTACGCCGGCAGCGGAAGGTCGGGAGTTCTGGCGAGACTGGGCATGACGCTGTTCAGGGAGCGTTTACAGGCGTGGGACGTGACCTCCGCCGCGCGAGTGGATCAATTCGTCGCGAATTCGCACAACATCGCCCGGAAGGTGGAGAGGTATTACCACCGGCCGGCGGCAGTGCTGCATCCGCCGGTCGATTGGCAGACCTTTCAAGCCTCGGAGCAATCAGAGGACTTTTATTTCATGGTCACGGCCTTTGCCCCGTATAAGCGGGTTGATCTGGCCATTCAGGCATGTAATGTTATGAAACGGCGACTAAAGATCATCGGCAAGGGGCAGGAAGAGGCACGGTTGCGCAAGCTTGCCGGACCGACGGTGGAGTTTCTCGGCTGGCAACCGGACAGCGTCGTACGGGATCATTATGCACGCTGTCGCGCACTGCTCTTTCCCGGGGAGGAGGATTTTGGTATCGTCCCGCTGGAAGCAATGGCCTGCGGTAAGCCCGTGGTGGCTTTTGGGCGTGGGGGCGCGCTGGAGACCGTGGTGCCGTTGCAGGGGGCCGGTTCTGTGGCCGTCGCGGGACCGTCCGGCACAGGAGTGTTTTTCTTCACGCAATCGGTCGAGGCTCTCGTCGAGGCCATGGAGACGTGCGAGCGTCGCCGGGCGGAATTTGACCCGCAGGCCATTCGTGCCCACGTGGCCGCATTCGACCGCCGGATCTTCAAGGAGCGTATGAACGCCTTCGCCATGGAGGCGTTGACGGGGACGGCTTCATAGAGGGCGCATGCTCAAACGCCACTCCCAGTTTCTCAAGAGCCTCCTATTCTGTATCGACCTGGGGCTGATCTGCGCCTGTTGGGTCGGGGCCTACTACCTGCGTTTTTCAGAGATCGTTGAGCCTGCCACTAAAGGAATTCCTCCGCTCCGGATCTATCTGTTGTTGTTGGTCCCGATCATCGCCGTCTGGGGCGTGTCGTTCCAGGCCTTCGATCTCTACCGCCCGCGGCGGATGGGCACGCGATTGTCTGAGTTTTTCGACGTAGCGAAAGCCAATTCGTTGTCCGTGTTGATCCTCGTGGCTCTCACGTTCTTCTTCCGGCAATACGAATATTCCCGGTTGGTGTTGCTGTATTTCTGGCTGTTGAACCTCATCACCTTGGGGTTTTCACGGGTGCTGTTCCGGGAGGCGCTCCGTTTTCTGCGTCGTCATGGATACAACCAGCGCCATGCGTTAGTTATCGGCACCAGTCGATTGGGACGCCGGGTGGTGGACGCACTTGCTCAGCACCCGGAACTGGGCGTGAGGGTGCATGGGTTTTTGAGCGCCGATTCCCGGAAAGTGGGCGAGCGGATCAACGGGGTGCCGGTGCTCGGACGGTATGATGATCTCCAGGAACGTGTTCAGTCCGGGATCGATATCGTGTTCGTCTGCCTTCCTCCGGAAGATGAGCAGTGGGCGGAGAAGATGTTCGGGTTCCTGGCCACCACCATGGTCGAGGTGAAGGCGTTGCCGGCGATGTGTGAATTCGTGAGTCTGCGGGCGGAAGCGGAAATGTTCGAAGGCCTTCCGTTGATTACGTTGCAAGGGTCGCCTCTCCACGGCTGGAATCTGGTCATCAAGCGGGTGTTGGATATTGTCGGGGCGTTTGCGGCCCTGGTAGCGTTTTCGCCGGTCTTATGCCTGGTCGCCGCGTTGGTGAAACTGACGTCTCCCGGCCCGATCTTTTTCCGTCAGCTCCGGATGGGGCTGGATGGGCAGGCGTTTGAGATGTTGAAGTTTCGCTCGATGAAAATGGACGCGGAATCCGAGACGGGGCCGGTCTGGACGCAACCCAACGACGATCGGCGGACGCCCATCGGAGCGTTCTTGCGGCGGACCAGTTTGGATGAGCTCCCTCAATTTTGGAATGTCTTGCGAGGGGAAATGAGCATTGTTGGTCCGCGGCCCGAGCGGCCCGAATTCATCGCGCGATTCCGCGAAACCCTGCCTCAATACATGCTGCGTCATAAGATGAAGGCTGGAATCACCGGATGGGCCCAAATCAACGGCTGGCGGGGAAACACGTCACTGGAAAAGCGGATCGAGCATGATCTGTATTACATCGAGCATTGGTCGATCTGGTTTGACATCAAAATCATGTTGCTCACGGTTTGGCGGGGATTTGTTCACCGGCATGCCTATTGAGAGTTCTGTCCTTCGTTCAAGCTCCCATCGGCCCGAACGATCCCTTCGCATTGGGCTGAGTTTTCTTGAGTTTCATGTGATGGCTTGTTAACATCGCCCCCGAAAGCCTTCGCATGCCTAGCACGACACGTCGAACCAGCACTCTATCGAAGCCATCTGTTTCCCTCCTGAGGATTCTCCGCGGCATTCGTTTATTCGCCACGGATGTCGATGGCGTGCTGACGGACGCCGGCATGTACTATTCCGAATCCGGAGACGAATGGAAAAAGTTCAATACGCGTGACGGGATGGGGATCAAGCTGTTGCAAAAGGCGGGAATCGTGACGGCGATCATCACCCAGGAATCGACGAAAATCGTCATGCGTAGGGCGCAGAAACTCACAATCCCCGAGGTCCACCAAGGGGCCTATGATAAGCTCGCAGTGTTGAAAGATCTGATCGCGCGGCATGGCCTCACAATGAAGCAAGTGGCCTACATCGGTGATGATGTGAATGACCTCCAGGCGTTGGGCGCGGTCGGATTCTCTGCGTCTCCGGCCGATGGCATGCCTCCCGTGTTGAAGGTCGTACGGTATGTGTGCAAGAAAAACGGCGGGGAGGGCGCCGTGAGGGAATTGGCGGATCTCATCCTGGCAGCGCAACAACCCCGGTGAAGCGATGGCCATCCCTGTCCTGTTGAACGGAAGCGGAGCCCTGGAGATATGGTAGACCACCTCTATCCGGTTATTTTGGCGGGCGGCAGCGGGACCCGGTTTTGGCCGTTGAGCCGGCATCTTTATCCCAAGCAACTTCTACGCATCATCGGCGAGGAGACGCTCATTCAGCAGACCATGCGGCGCGTGCTCTCCTGTGCCAGACCCGATCGGGTGCTCATCTCCACCAATCCCGGGCAGGCGGATTCGATTCGCGTGCAATTGGGAGAGTGGAAGTCCGACCTCAAAGACAACTATGTGATTGAGCCGGTCGGGCGCAATACCGCCCCGGCCATTGCGCTGGTGGCGGCGGAGCTGCTTCGGCGCGATCCCGAGGCGATGATGCTGGTCTTGCCGGCGGATCATGTCGTTACCGGAAAAAAGGCGTTTCAGGCCGCGGTGGCGTTGGGTGTGCAGCTTGCCGAAAAGGGGCATTTGGTGACGTTCGGCATCGAGCCGACCAGGCCGGAGACCGGATACGGATACATTCAGCCGAATCGGCGAACCGTGTTGGCCAAAAAGGGTCGGCTGACCGGCCACCCGGTCGCTCGATTTGTCGAGAAGCCGAACCGGACAAAGGCGGCGCAGTACCTCCGCAACGGCAATTACTTTTGGAATAGCGGGATGTTCCTCTGGAAGGCAGCCACCATTCGAGACGAAATCAGCCGCCACCAGCCGCCACTGGCTAAAGCCGTGCAGAAGGTCCATTCCCTGATGATGTCGGGCGCCGCCCCCCAGCAGATTGAAGCGGCCTACAAGAAAGTTCCGTCGGTATCGATCGACAACGGCGTGATGGAGCTGTCGGCGCATGCGGCCATGATTCCGGTGGGGTTCGGCTGGTCGGATGTGGGCAATTGGAGCAGCCTTGAAGAGGTCGCGCCGCGCGACAAGGCCGGCAATGTGGTCAGCGGTCGAGTCATCGATTTGGACAGCACCAATTCCGTCCTCTATGCCGATCGCCGGGTTGTCGCCACCATCGGCCTCACGGATATGGTTGTGGTCGATACGCCGGATGCCACGTTGATCTGCCCGAAGTCCCGCTCGCAAGACGTGAAGCAGATGGTGGAAATTCTCAAGCAGCAGGGAGCGCCGGAACATCTGGAACACCTAACGGTGTTCCGCCCCTGGGGGTCCTATACCGTGTTGGAGGAAGGGCCGGGATACAAAGTGAAGCGTGTGACGGTGAACCCGGGGGGACGGTTGTCATTACAGCTCCACCATAAGCGTAGCGAACACTGGGTGGTGATCACGGGAACTGCCCGGGTGACCCGCGGCGACGAGGTCCTGGATCTGCAGGTGGGGCAGAGCACGGCGATTCCTGTGGAAACGGCCCATCGTCTCGAAAATCTTGGCGCGGAAGTCCTCCATATCATCGAAGTACAGAATGGGCCCTATCTCGGAGAAGATGACATTGTGCGGTTCCAAGACGATTACGGGCGGCTCGGCCGGGCACGTTAGGAGACTGGAATGGCGTTGTTTCGGGAATATGATCTCAGGGGCATTGTCGGAGAAGACCTCACGGAAGCGATCGCCGAGCAGGTGGGGCGCGCCTATGCGACCATGGCCAGGAAGCAAGGTGCCTCGCGAATCAGTCTCGGGCGGGACGGACGTCTGAGCTCGCCTGCCTTACAGCAGGCATTACTTCGAGGGTTGCTTGCCGGCGGGCTTGATGTGGTGGATTTGGGACTCTGTGCATCGCCGCTACTGTATTTTTCCTTGTTCACGTTGCCGGTCCAGGGCGGGATCATGATCACCGGCAGTCACAATGCCGCCGAATACAATGGCTTCAAGATCTGCATTGGGAAGGAAGCGATCCATGGCGAAGAGATTCAGCAATTGCGGCGCGTCATGGAGGTGGGCCAATTCAGTTCCGGGCCTGGGAAATTGTCCTCTCATCCCATCATTCCGGACTACCTGCAGCATCTCAAAACTGTATTCTCGGGCGTCCGTGCCGACCACCTGCATGTGATTATCGATTGCGGGAACGGCGCGGCGTCATTGGTCGCCAAGCAAGCGTTGGAGCAGATGGGATGTCGGGTCACCGGGCTCTATGATGAGTTGGACGGGCGTTTTCCAAACCACCATCCCGATCCCACAGTGGTGGAGAATCTTCAAGATCTGATTGCCACTGTGCGGGAGCACAAAGCGGACGCCGGCATCGGGTACGACGGAGATGCCGATCGCATCGGCGCCATCGATGAGCGGGGAGAGATTCTCTGGGGTGACCGCCTCATGATCGTGTATGCGCGCGATATTCTGGCCCAGAGACCTGGCACTACTTTTATCTCTGAGGTCAAGGCTTCGCAATGTTTGTACGACGACATCGCGGCCAAGGGCGGGCGCCCGATCATGTGGAAAACCGGCCATTCCCTGATGAAGGCGAAATTGAAAGCCGAATCGGCCGTCCTTGCAGGCGAAATGTCCGGCCATATGTTTTTTGCCGACCGATACTTTGGGTTTGACGACGCGATCTATGCCTCCTGCCGGTTAGTGGAGATTCTGGCCAAGACCAAGCAATCGCTCTCAAGCCTGGTGGCCGATCTCCCGCAGACGACGGTGACACCGGAAATTCGGGTGGACTGTCCCGACGCCGTGAAATTTCAATTGGTCGAGCAGGTGCATCGCCAGCTGGCGTCCTATCTCGATGCCGGCCAGCCGGTTGGGGCGTCGAATCTCCGCATGCGGCAATTGGTGACGATCGACGGGGTACGCGCGGTTTTCGAGGACGGATGGGGTTTGATTCGGGCTTCCAACACGCAACCCGCGCTGGTACTCCGGTTTGAGGCTCCTTCACCGGCCAGGTTGGACGTGATTCGCGCGACCATCGAAACCGAACTGGCACAGGCGCGGCGTGTGCTGTCGATCTAGGGTGCCCCTCCCCCTCTCGTCACTCCCTCTCACTCTCGTATTCATCGCGGCCATTGTGGCCTCTATCCTGGTTCCCACGGTGCCTCATGCAGAAATGGGCCCGCAGGGCCAGCCATCGGTTTCTGCGCCGCTGCCCTTTGCCAACGGTGAGCGTCTCGCCTACGACGTGACCTGGCTAGGAATGCGCGCAGGAATCGCCACAATGATCGTGCAAGAAGGGCCGGACGAACGGGGGCGGCAGCAGCTCATCCTGAACATGACGGCCCGGTCGAGCCCGACGGTGACGAAGTTTTACCCCGTCGACAATCGAGGGGTCTCGCAGGTCGATCTCGAGACATTCCTGCCGACCCACATGACGTTTGCCCGCCGGGAAGGAAAACGCTTTAACGACTTCGACTATACCTTCCGGCATCACGAAGGCCTGGTGACGGCCGTCAAAGACGGAAAAACCGACGAGCTCCCTCTTCCGCCGGATGCGCAGGACGCCATGTCCTGTCTGTACTATGTCCGCAAGGTTCTGCCGTTCGTGCCGGGGGCCTCACTCGCGATGACGGTCCATCATGACAAGAAAAATTACAAGATGGACGTGCGCGTCGAAGCCCTTGAAGCCGTGGAGGGTCGGTGGGGGAAGGCAGAAACGGCCCGTGTGGTGGTGATCATGCCGTTTCAGGGCATTTTTTTGAACGAAGGCAATATCCGTGTCTGGTTCACGACCGATCAGCACCGGGTGCCCGTGAGAATGAAGGCGAAGGTCGTGGTGGGGTCCATCGTGGCTGAACTAACGGAGGGCTATGGTTCGGCCGCCCAGCCATAACGTACCGGCCGTGGTTTGCTCGCTTGGCCGGAAACCGCTATAATCGCGCCAGGTTCGTGGGGAGGGCTTCGGCTCTGTCTGAAGCCCTCGGCGTTTCGGCCCGTCGTTGCTCAATCCATGAGGAATCCTCAGCATGGCGAAATTTCCCATTACGCTCAGCCGTTTTATTATCGAACAACAGGCCGCGCATCCTGAAGCGACCGGAGAATTTTCCGTCCTGCTGACCCAAATCGGCCTCGTCGGCAAAATGATTGCTCACGACTTGCGTCGGGCCGGGTTGAACAAGATCCTCGGCACCACTGGAGAGACGAATGTCCAGGGTGAGATCGTCAAGAAACTTGATCAGATTGCCAACGACACCTTTGTTCGCGTCTTTGAACACAGCGGTCTGGTCTGCGTCCTGGCCTCTGAAGAGATGGAAAAGCCCCTGAAAATGGTCCATGAAGGCGCGAAGTACATGTTATTGGTAGATCCTCTGGACGGATCCTCCAATACGGATGTCAATATGCCGTTAGGCGCGATTTTCTCTATCCGCAGATCCCGGACGGGGCAGTCTGTCGAGGATGAGTTGCTTCAAAAGGGAACTGAGCAGATCGCCGCCGGGTATGTGTTGTATGGGGCCAGCACCATGCTCGTGTTCACGGTCGGGCAAGGGGTGCATGGCTTCACGCTCGAGCCGTCCATCGGTGAGTATCTGCTGTCCAACGAGAATATTCGCATTCCCGCGAGTGGCAAGGTCTATTCAGTGAATGAAGGGAACTACCACCGCTGGCCTGCCGGCACACAGCGATATCTTGATTATCTGAAAGTGCAGGACAAGCCGACCGGGCGCCCCTATACCGGGCGATACAGCGGGTGTTTGGTTGCGGATGTGCATCGCATCCTCCTGGGCGGGGGCATCTATTTGTATCCGGGAGAGAAGGACAAGCCGGAAGGGAAACTACGATTGATGTATGAGGGCAACCCGCTCGCCATGGTTGTCGAACAGGCAGGGGGCAAAGCGACGACGGGGACGATGCGTATTCTCGATGTCGAGCCCAAGGCGCTCCATCAGCGGATTCCCCTGATTATCGGAAGTGCTGAGGATGTGAGTCTGGCGGAAGACTATGTGCAGGGACGGGCGTAACGGCTAATGTGATCGAGGTTTGTTGGGAGGTTGATTATGAGCAATCGGGTCCAGGAAATTTTGAGCTGGTATGAGAGCGACAATGCGGGAACAAAGACGAACATCGCGCGGCTGCTGAATCACGGCAAGCTGGCGGGCACGGGGAAATTGGTGATCCTGCCGGTGGACCAGGGGTTCGAACATGGTCCGGCCAGAAGTTTCGCGCCCAATGCCGGCGGCTACAACCCGCAGTACCATTTTCAGCTGGGGCTCGATGCCGGGTGCAACGCCTATGCGGCCCCGCTCGGGTTCATCGAGGCCGGCGCCAGCCATTTCGCCGGGCAAATCCCACTCATTCTCAAGCTCAACAGCCACGATACGCTTCACGATGAAAAGGATCCGATGCCCTCGGTGACCGGCAGCGTCCGGGATGCCTTGCGATTGGGTTGCTCGGCGGTGGGATTCACGATTTATCCGGGATCGTCCCACTGCAATGCGATGTATGAGCAATTGCGGGCGATTGCGGAAGAAGCCAAGAGTTGCGGATTGGCCGTCGTGGTCTGGTCGTACCCGCGTGGGTCAGGACTCAGCAAGGAAGGGGAGACGGCCCTCGACGTGGTCGCCTACGCTGCTCAGATCGCGGCGCAACTTGGGGCTCATATCATCAAGGTGAAATTGCCGACGGCCCACCTCGAGCAGGCTGCGGCTAAGAAGGTGTATGAGGCCGAAAAGGTTCCCACTGCGACATTGGCGGAGCGCGTGAAGCATATCGTGCAGAGTTCGTTCGACGGGCGTCGCATCGTCATTTTCTCCGGCGGCGCGAAGAGCGACGAAAAGACGGTGTTTGAAGAAGTACGGGCGATCCGCGATGGTGGCGGGTTCGGCTCGATCATCGGTCGGAATTCGTTTCAGCGGCCGAAAGCGGAAGCCGTAAAATTTTTGAACACGATCATGGGACTGTACGCGGGCGAGAAGCCGTAATCAGCTCGGCTGCCGACACGAACCACCATGGATGACGCTCCTATTCCACCCGAGCAGCGGCAATCAAGGCGATCCTGGATATTTCCGGCATTGCTGTTATCTGCAGGCGTCCTGATCGGGGTTGTTCTGACCTCCGATTTGGGATGGTTGCCGACAGGACATGCCGTTCCGGAGTCGCCCGCGGTGCAGGCCCCGGTTCCCCGGCCGGTCTCAACGGCGGTACAGCCGACGTTGCCGGGCGCCGGAGGCCAGAGTTTCGTCGATGTCGCCAAGCTCGTCAAACCCGGGGTCGTGAATATTTTCGCGACCCGCAACGGGAGCGGCGAAGAAGGCAAGGGCACGCCGTTCGATGATCCCTTTTTTCGACGCTTCTTCGGCGAGGAATGGATGAAGCGCTTCGAGGCGCCGAAGGAACGGAAGCAGCAGGGGTTGGGGTCCGGAGTGATCGTCGATGCCAACGGGTTGATCATCACGAATAACCATGTGGTGAATAAGGCCGACGAGATCAAGGTGTTCCTGTCGGATAAACGGGAATTCAAAGCGAAGCTGGTCGGAACGGATGCAAAGACCGACGTGGCAGTTCTGAAAATCGAGGCGACCGGTCTGCCGACCGTGGCCTGGGCTGATTCCGACAAGCTGGAAGTCGGCGAGTTTGTCCTGGCGGTCGGCAATCCCTTCGGTCTGACACAGACCGTCACGCTGGGCATCGTCAGCGCCCTTGGCCGGGCGGCGGGGATTGCCGAATATGAAGACTTCATTCAGACCGATGCGGCTATCAACCCCGGCAATTCCGGCGGCGCGCTGGTCAACGTCCGCGGCGAGTTGGTCGGCATCAATACCGCCATCTACAGCCAAAGCGGCGGAAACATGGGAATCGGCTTCGCCGTTCCGAGCAACATGGCCCATTCCATCATGGAGCAGCTGGTTCAGCACGGGAAAGTCGTGCGTGGCTGGTTGGGCGTCTCCATTCAGGAGCTGACGCCGGAATTGTCTTCACAATTCGGCGTGCCCAGAGATGTGAAGGGTGTGCTCGTCAGCGACATTATGGATGATAGCCCGGCGAAAAAGGCCGGGTTCGAGCGGGGAGATGTGATTGTCGAGTATGACGGCAAGCCGATGGATTCGCCTGCCCATTTGCGAAATGCCGTGGCTCAAACCGTGGTCGGGAAAAAAGTCACGGTGAAGCTCATTCGTGAAAAGAAGCCGAAGTCCATCGATCTTGCCATTGCTGAGCAGCCTAAAAATCTGTCGCAGGCTTCGGCGGAAGACAGCGGTGAGTCGATTGCGCCAGCCGGACTGCTCTCGGATATTGACGTGCGAGAGGTGAATACCGAGTTAGCCGGCCGGTATGGGCTCAAGTCGGGCGACCGCGGGATTGTGGTGGTCCGGGTCAAAGCGGGGAGTCAGGCGGAAGAGGCCGGGGTGCGCGAGGGTGACCTTGTGTTGGAGGTGAATCGCAAGGCGGTGGGCACGCTCAAGTCGTACGAACATGTGGCCGCAAATTTGCCGAAAGACCAGGCGGTCTTGCTCTTGTTAAAGCGGCAGGGGCGGGCTATTTATTTGACGCTGAGGCCGTGATTGCTTCGAATCATCTATTCGAAGCCGATCACAGAGAGGAGGAAAACAGTATGGTAACACGGGCCATATTTGTTCTTCTCAGCGCTCTTGCGGGGCTGGCCTTGTTTCTGCGGGCCCAGGACCCGAGTCGCGGGTTTTTGTTGGTAGGGTTAGGCATGGGAGCGGTCGCCGGCGGGATGATTCTCGCCGGGGAGTATGCGCTCCGGAGACTGTCATTCGGGATTATTGTCGGTGGAGCGGTGGGGCTTGCCGGCGGTCTGGTGCTGACCGGGTTGGTGGAGTGGGTGGGCAGCGCGGTATTCGATGTCGAGACCTTTCTGTTTCACATCGGCGGGCTGGTCTTTCTGTTAGGGTTTCCCTATCTTGGCTTGGCCATGGGCGCGCGGTTCGGGCAGGAACAATTTCCCGGAGTTCATCACGGGCCGTCGATGTCAGGATCCTCCCAGGCCTGTCTTAAGGTGCTGGATACGAGTGTGATCATCGACGGCCGGGTGGCAGACCTCTGCGAAACAGGGTTTCTCGAAGGCCCTTTTCTGGTGCCTCATTTTATTTTGAATGAATTGCAACATATTGCGGACTCATCCGATTCCCTAAAGCGTGCGCGCGGACGGCGCGGGTTGGATATTTTGAACAAGATTCAAAAAATGCCCGAGGTCGATGTGCGCATCATCGAGGAAGATTTCCCTCACGTCAAAGAGGTCGACGCCAAGCTGGTGGTGTTGGCCAAGAAAGTGGGGGGGCGCATTGTGACCAATGATTTGAATCTGAACAAGGTCGCCGAACTGCAGGGCGTGCGTGTGTTAAACATCAATGAGCTCTGTAACGCCTTGCGTCCGGTCGTGTTGCCGGGAGAAACCATTCGCGTCTTCGTGTTGAAGGAAGGCAAGGAAGCCGGGCAGGGCGTGGCCTATCTGGATGATGGCACGATGATCGTCGTAGACAATGCGCGGCGCTGCATCGGCCGCAATGTGGATGTCACCGTGACCAGTGTGCTCCAAACCACGGCGGGACGGATGATCTTCACCCGCCTGAAGGAGGAGTCGGAGCGGGAAGAATATCAGGTCGCGCGTGGTTAGTCGGGTGATGAACAGTCCCGGTGGGCCGGTCCTTTGTGATGGGCGGCGTCGGAGAGCCAGGTGGGGGCACCGGTGAGTAAGTTGTGGTGCATCCATGTTCCGTGAGTCTATCCGTGTCCGTTCCTGAGCCCCACTCATCACGGGCGGGTTTGAGGACAGTGGCCCTCGTGCCGGCGGCCGGCCGCGGCCTTCGTATGGGAGGGCCTGTTCCCAAGCAGTTTCTCGCCTTGGGCGGGCGACCGATTCTCGCGCAGTCTCTTCGAGTCCTCCAAGCCTCCCCGGTCATTCATGAGATCATTTTGGCCGTGCCTCAAGCGGAACGCCAATATTGCCTCGACCATTTTGTGGCGACCGGTGAATTCGGAAAGGTCACCAAGGTCGTGCCCGGCGGAGCGCAACGGCAGGATTCGGTTCGCCATGCGCTGGCCGAGGTGAGTGAGGCCGACATCGTCCTCGTTCATGATGCGGTGCGGCCTTTTTTGACCGGCGAGATGATTCGCCGGGTCGTTGACGCGGCGGCGGAGCATGGGGCGGCCATCATTGCACTCCCGATGCGTGATACGGTGAAATATGTGGGGACCGGCGGCGTGATCGAGCGGACCATCGATCGCGGTCCCTTGTGGCTTGCGCAAACTCCGCAGGCCTTTCGGCGCGCGTGCCTGGAGGACGCGCATCGTAAGGCTCTTCTGGGAAACATCCATGCGACGGATGATGCGCATCTCGTCGAGTTGTTGGGGAAGCCGGTCGTGGTGGTCGAGGGAAGCGGCGAAAATATCAAGGTCACAAGGCCGGAAGACCTCGTGATCGGAGAGGCGATTCTCCGTTCACGAACAGCAGTGAGGAGTGCAGAATGACGACGGGTGTACGCGTGGGGTGCGGGTGGGATATTCATCCCTTGGTAGCCGGACGAAAATTGATTCTCGGCGGACTCGAAATTCCGCATCACAAGGGGCTGCAAGGGCATTCCGATTCCGATGCGTTAGTGCATGCCATCTGCGATGCGCTGCTGGGGGCGATGGGGGAAGGAGATCTTGGCCGCCACTATCCGAGTTCTGACCAGCGGTTCAAAAATATCTCCAGCCTCAAGTTGCTCGAAGATGTCGTCGGCAAACTGCGCGCGAAGGGATACCGTCTTGCGAATGTCGATAGCACCATCATTGCCCAGGCGCCCCGGTTGAGTCCGCATTTGGCTGCCATGCAGAAGACGATCGCCGGGGTGCTGCAAGTCGACCCCGAACTGGTGAACGTGAAAGTGAAGAGCGGTGAAGGCTTGGATGCGGTGGGACGCGAAGAAGCGGTCGCTGCGCAAGCCGTCTGTCTGATCGAGCGCGACTGACATGCCGGGCCGATTACACGCGTGAGCCTGTTCCAGCTATGTTGAAGGAGATTTCTCAAGACCTCCAGGCGATTTTCGACCGGGATCCTGCCGCCACCAGCAGGCTCGAAGTGATTTTGACGTATGCCGGATTTCACGCCTTGCTGGCCTACCGGCTCGCGCATTGGCTGAAAGAACGCCAGGTGCCGTTTTTCCCGAGAGCGATTTCCCAACTGGCGCGATGGCTGACCGGAATCGAGATTCATCCGTCCGCAAAGATCGGCGCTTCTTTTTTTATCGACCATGGCATGGGTGTGGTGATCGGCGAAACCGCCGAAGTCGGAGACCATGTCACGCTGTTTCAGGGCGTGACTCTCGGCGGCACGGGCAAAGAGCGCGGCAAGCGCCACCCCACGTTGGGGAATCACGTGGTGGTCGGGGCGGGGGCAAAAATTCTCGGTGGAATCACCATCGGCGACAATGTGAAAATCGGCGCGAACTCCGTCGTGGTCAAATCGGTTCCTCCGAATTCGACCGTGATCGGTGTGCCGGCCAGGATCATCAAATCGCAAGGCGAGCGGCTTCCCGATGCCACGATGGATCACACGAATATGCCTGATCCTATGGCCGATCGTTTCGCCGCGCTGGAGATGGAACTGATCGAGCTACGAAAAAAACTCGAAAACCCTGACACGGATACGCGCCGCTAGCCTGCACGAATTCCAATCTGCCATCGTTTCTTTCCCGACTCGAGGTACATCGTCGCGCCGAAGGCACCGCACAGGCGTCGTGGACGCGGTGAAAACTGATCCCCGGCACAGTCTTCCGCCGTGCCGGGGTTGCTGGGCCTAGTTGGACAGGCATTCCTTCATAAACTTCTTTCGCTCCTCGCCCGCCAGATTTTTTGCCTTGGCATCCTTATTACAGGTCGTCATCTTGTTCTGCTGAGACGCACCGGCCGCAGCCTTTGCAGGCTTGGCGGAGAGACACTCTTTCATGAACGCCTTGCGCTGGTCGCCTTTGCCTTCTCCGCTGAAGCCCTTGGCGTCTGCATCGGCGTTGCAGGTCTTCATTTTGTTCTGTTGGGCTCCCGCGTGGCTGAGCTGCGGGGTGATGAGTACGGCGGCCAACACGAGCGAGGACAACACTGCGCAGAGATGTTTCATGGAAGTCTCCTGTTAAGGTGAAGGGCGGTGTCGGCGGAACTATAACAAAAATAGCCGATTCTGTCTCACCGGGAAGTCACTTAAGTGGCAGAAGGTATTGGGCGTTCATCATAGTCGACCCGCACGAGATACAACCCATGAGCCGGCGCTGTTCTGCCCGCTGCGGGGCGTGAACGGGCGGTGAGGATGCTTTCTATATCCGAGGCTGTTCTTTTTCCCCGACCCACCTCCACGAGCGTTCCGACGAGCGTACGGACCATTTGTTTGAGAAACCGGTCGGCGTAGAACGACAGCACAATCAGGACGCCCTGGCGGCGGAGCTCCGACTGCTGCAATCGACAGTGCGGATTTGTATTGTCGGTCGGCGCGGTTTCAAACGAGGAAAAATCGTGTGAACCGAGCAGGGAAGCAGCGGCTTCGGTCATCGCTGCGACGTCGAGAGGTTGGTATACCGTCCAGGCTCGTTCTCGAAGCAGGGCCGCCCGTTCCGATCGATTCAGGATATGGTACTCATAGAGCTTGCCGGTGGCGGAATATCGCGCGTGAAAACAATCCGGAACTTCGTCAACCGACAGCGCGCTGATGTCGGAGGGGAGATGGGCATTCAACGCGCGGAGCCATTCTCGCGGAGAAAGGCCGCGATCGGTTCTGAAGCTCGCGACCTGCCCGAGGGCATGCACACCGGCATCCGTGCGACCGGCTCCGACAATCGGGATCCGCGTCTGGGCAACCGCCGCAAGCGCATCTTCCACGGCGGCCTGGACGGTCGTCGCATTGAGTTGGCGTTGCCAGCCTGAGTAGTGCGTGCCGTCGTACTCGAGGACGAGCTTGAACGTAGTCATAGGGTCAAGGCGAAAAGCAGAACTCTAGCCTAACGGGGAGGCGGCTGTCATCGGGCAGGGTTGGTACGGAGATAGGTTTTGACTCCTTCGAAGATCGATTCCGCAATATGCGCCAGGAACGGCTGCGTCCGCATCTGTTCCTCTTCCGCCGGATTCGACATGAAGGCAATTTCAGCGAGAATGCTGGGCATGGTGGTGAACCGAAGGACATAAAAGGGCGCCGTCTTCACGCCATGATCGATGGTGCTATACCGTCCATTGAGATTGGTCACCATGGCCTGCTTGGCGGTCCAGGCCAGTTCTTGTGAATGCTCGATTTTTTTGGTTGTCAGGAGATCTGCGAGGATATACTCAACTCCGAGGCCGGTACTGTTCAGCGGGGTGCCGTTTTCCCGCGCGGCCACCTCCAGCGCACGCTGATCTTTCGCTTCCCCGAAATGGTAAATCTCCAGGCCGCGAACCCCTTTGTGTGGATGCGAGTTGACGTGTATGGACACGAACAGATCGGCATCCTTGCCGTTGGCAAACTTGGCCCGGTCCTCCAATTCGATGAAGGCATCCCGCTCCCGGGTCATGAGCACGCGGGTATTGGGCAGGGAACTGAGCAGATCCTTCAACAGCAGTCCGACTTTTAAGGTGACATCCTTTTCCGTCGTCCCATGTTGCCCGATGGTGCCGGGGTCTTTGCCCCCATGCCCGGGATCGATCACGATCGTCTGGATGTGACTGGCCGGTTTTGGGGCTGTCGGGCGAACTGGCTCCGTCACTGTGGGGCTTGGAATCGTCGGGGGAGTCGGGAGCGCCACAGCAGGGGCCGACGGCGAGGTAGTTGAAGTTTCACCGATCTGCCGGACTTGATCCTTCGCCTTGTGAGAGATGTCGATGACGAGACGGTCCGGGTTGTCCAGGGAGAAGACCGTATACTTCGACCCTTGAGCGCGCGCTAGGGTAATGGTCACGACTCGCGGGCGACTTTGCGTAATGTGAAACGACTGGGGAATCGTGCCGCCGGAGACACGCTGACGGGAGGACTTTCCCAGAATCGTATTCGAAATTTCTATGACGACCCGATCAGGATTTCGCGCATGAGTTTCGGTGAAGGACGCCTTGCGATTCAGGTCGAGCACCAACCGGGTGCCCTCGGGAGTGGACCAGGTGCGCAGGTCGCGGACGATGATCGGATACCGCGAAGAGCCGGCGGAGTCTTTTTTGATGAGTAGAAAGTGAGGGGGCGCCGCGTCCCCGGACATCGGGGGACTCTGCGGCCAGGCCGGCTCCGATGGCATTTCCGCGCTCGACAGAGGGGCCGGCCCAGCCAGGAACCAGGCGAGAGTCAGGATGAGGCAGGATCGGAGCAACACCATCACCCGGGGTTCGAGGCGGAACTCTGTTCGGCAAGGTACCATCTAGGCCTTTTCTCAGATGTTTATGGTATTGTCAACAAAAGCGCTGAAACCGGGTCATTGTAGATGGCGACACATCTTCTTGTCGACGGATATAACCTTCTGGGAAGCCCAGGTATGGCAGGGCCGTCCGGTTTCGGCCGCCTCGAGGCGGCGCGCGAAGGACTTCTTCAGACGTTGGCTGCATATCGTCATCGCAAAGGACATGCGGTCACCGTGGTCTTCGACGGCTGGCAGGGCGGGCTGGGCGCGGAGCAGCGTGAGTTCCAGTCGGGCGTCGAGGTCGTGTATTCCAAGCGGGGCGAGCGCGCCGATCAGGTGATTCAACGGCTCGCGAGCTTGTATGGCAGGGATTGCGCGGTGGTGTCCTCGGACCATGAAGTGGCCAACGCAGCAAGGGCCGCTGGAGCGTTCGTTATTGGATCGCCCGAGTTTCGCGCCAAACTCTACGACCGGCCGTCGCGGGCGGCTGCTCCGGCATTCAAAGAATTGGACCGGGGCGAGGCCGAGGTGGTGAAACGATCAAAGGAGAAAGGCGGCAATCCCCGCAAGCTGCCCAAGTCCCAGCGCAAACGAAACCAGCAACTCAAGGAATTTTGAACAGACGGCGCGCGTTGTCGCTGGTAAGCCGGCCGATGTCATTCGCAGTCATGGCGGCGCCGTTGGCTGCGAGCGTGGCCAGCATCTCGGCGACATGTTTCACATAGGCGGGTTCGTTGCGTTTGCCGCGATGAGGAATCGGCGTGAGGTACGGGCAATCGGTTTCGATGAGCAGCCGGTCGGCCGGCACCGTCTTGGCGATCTCGCGCAACATGGTCGCATTCTGAAATGTCAGAATGCCCGAAAACGACAGGTAGAACCCCAACTCCAGCGCATCCTTCGCCAGCCAGGCATCCCCCGAAAAACAGTGAAAGACTCCGCCGATTTCTGAAGCCCGCTCTTCTTTCAGAATGCGTATGGTATCGTCCTGCGCCTCCCGGGTATGGATGATCACGGGGAGTTTCAGTTCACGAGCCAATTGAAGCTGTTCGCGAAACCGGAGGCGTTGCTCCTCTGGATTGGAGTGGTTGTAGTGGTAGTCAAGGCCGATCTCGCCGTAGGCCACGACCTTATTGTGCCGGGCCAACTGCCGGAGGTCGTCATACCAACTGTCCGTGATGTGTTTCACTTCGTGCGGATGGACGCCGATCGAGGCGTAGACGAACGGGTAGTGGGCAGCGAGGGCGACCGCTGATCGGCTTGTCGCGAGGTCACAGCCGATCGTGATCATCGTCTCCACGCCGGCTTCCCGCGCCCTGGCGATCATGGCGTCGCGGTCGGAATTGTAGCGCGCATCGTCGAGATGCGTATGGGTATCGATCAGCATGGTGTGGATTCCAATATCGGACTGTCAGGGCGAGACCCGAAACGGCGGGACGGTGCAGCGCCTACACCGTCCTGGCCGCGAGCGCGTCCGCCATGCCGTAGAGTAAGGCTTCGGTGTCGTTCCAGCCCAGGCAGGAATCGGTAATGGACATGCCGTAGGTCAACGCCTTGTTCGGGTCCCAGCTCTGACGGCCCCCTTGGAGGTGACTTTCCAACATGAACCCCATGATCGAGCGCCGGCCCTGTTGAAATTGTTTCAGGACGTCGCTGGCCACTTGAACCTGGCGTTGATGGTTCTTGCCGGAGTTGTCGTGCGAACAGTCCACCATCACGCCGCGGGCCAAGCCTTCGCTGGCCACGGCGGCTTCCGCGCGGGCGATGTCCTCCACGCTGTAGTTGGTGCGTCCGCCGCCGCCGCGCAACACGATGTGGTGATCGGGGTTGCCGGTGGTCTTGATGATCGAGGTGATGCCGTCGGCGTTCACGCCGACAAAATGGTGGGGGCTCCGGCTGGTGATCATGGCGTTGATAGCGACCTGCAGGCTTCCATCCGTGCCGTTTTTGAAGCCAACCGGCATTGAGAGGCCGCTGGCCATTTCGCGATGAATCTGACTTTCTGTCGTTCTGGCCCCGATGGCAGTCCAGCTCAGGAGATCGGCGATGTATTGCGGCGTAACGGGATCAAGCAGTTCGGTGGCGCAGGGCAGGCCCTTGCCGTTGATGTTCAGCAGAATGGTCCTGGCCAGCTGAATGCCCTGAGCGATGTCGCAGGTGCCGTCCAGGTGAGGGTCATTGATCAGGCCCTTCCAGCCCACCGTGGTTCGGGGTTTCTCGAAATAGGTGCGCATCACGATCAGCAGTTTGTCCCGAACGGCATCAGCGACAGGCTTCAGGCGGTCGGCATATTCGTAGGCGGCATCGGGATCATGAATCGAGCAGGGGCCGACGATCACGATGAGACGGTCCATATCACGGCCGTGCAGGATGTTCCGGATTGCCTGCCGCGTCTGGAAGACCAGCTCGGAGACCTCATCGCTGATGGGGAGTTGCGTCTTTACCTCGCGGGGAGCGGGGAGCGGTCTAATCTCTATGACATGTTGGTTATCGATCGGCCTGGTCATGGTGGTCCCTTTGAAAGGTCTGGCTAGTTCGTGCGTCTATTCAAGATTTCCAGCTAAGATATCGAATTCTGTAGGATAAAGTCCAGTGTGGAGGGTTGTCGGGGGATCGGCTTGCATTCAACGCGTGCCCTTGGTACAACTCTCGCCTCACGCAGAGCTCGGTCAGGACGTATGTTTCGTCATTTCGCCCAGAAAAAATCCAGTCCGGTCGTCGCGCTCGTGCTCGCCTGCATGTTGCTCGCGATGGCGCCATTCGCCGCAGCCTTGGAGATTCATCACGAGCTGGCGGCGGCGGACCACGACGGGCATGAACACTCCGATACCGACCTGTGCCAGTGGGTGCAATATCACACGGGCCATTCCCTCGCCGGCGACGCGCCGGCCTCTTGTGCATTCCTCGCCCATGGGCCGCCGCATCCCGTGCCGGCCCCTGTCCTTGTCTCTCAGTCGCTTCCTGCATCCCGCGCCTCTCGCGCACCTCCTCAACGATAATTCCGCGCCGCCATCTGTGGATCAGTGGTCGTCCTGCGTCAAGCAACCGGGGCTCTGTCCCTGGTTTCGCGCAGGCGGGGAATATTCGTGAGGGAGCTATGATGTGGTCGTTTAGAATCTCCACGGTGTTATGTCTAGGATGCTGGCTGGGAGCGGTCGTCGGCCTGTCCGCGCACGCCCAACAGCCGACGGTGGACGTCGGTCGGACTCTGGTTGGTATCGTGCAGAACCAGGATCTCCGGCGCGTGGCCCAGGCTTCTGTCGAGGTGAAGGATCAGGAGGGGACTGTCGTCGTGACGGCGGTGGCCAATGATGCGGGAGAGTTTACGGTGGAGCTGCCATCCCAGGGCACCTATTCCGTAAGCGCCCGGCTGGATATCTATCGGAGCGAATATCTCATCCTGAAACGTGGGACGGAGCCTGTCGGACCGGTCACGCTGACGCTGGCGAAGACCACTGAGATCTCGCTTGAGGTGGTCTCGCCGCTGGCGCCGATTCAGTACAAGGCCTCGAGCGAGACCTATGCGCTCAGCCGGAAAGAGATCGAAGCCTTGCCGCGAGGCAACAATACCGATCTCCAGGATGTGCTGCTGACGATTCCGAGCGCGGTCTACGGTTCGCTCAAACAGGTGCATATCCGGCAGGACCACGCGAATCTGCAGCTGCGCATCGATGGTGTGCCGATTCCGGACACCGTCTCGTCGACCTTCTCCGATGTCATCAGCCCCCGTGCCTGGGATCGAGCCGATGTCATTCTAGGCGGGATGGAGGCGCAGTACGGCAACAAGGCGGCGGCGGTGTTGGACATTACCACCAAAAGCGGGACCAAACCGGCATTCGGGTCGGTGCAGATGATGGGGGGCTCGAATGGGACGCTCAATCCGTCATTCGAATATGGCGGCACGGTCGGTGAAAAGTTCCGATTCTATATTTTGAACAGCCATACGGCGACGAACCGCGGGATCGAGCCGCCGACGCTGGGCCATTCCGTGTTCCACGGTCAGAGCGAGCGAAACCAGACCTTTATCCGCGGCGACTACCAGCACGACAATAAGAACAACTTCACCTGGTTGTTTCTGAACTCCGTCGCGAAGTATCAGATTCCCACGACGCCGGGTCTCGAACTGGATCCAAGCGGACAGATGTTGCCGCTCCTGCAAGCGGGGCGGCCGGGGTTTACGCCGGTGGCCTCCCAGGCCATCAATGAATTTCAGAAGGAGAACAACCAATACGGCCACATGGTCTGGCGGCACGACGTCAACGCCAACAACTTCTTCAGCCTCGCCGGGTACATGCGGCACACGCGCGCGACGTTCAAAACCGACCCGCTCAATGTGCTCGCGTATACGGCCGATCCGGCTGAGCCATTCTCATCCGCCGATCAGGATCGCAATGCCTACTCGACCGGCCTGCGATTCGATTACACCTATGTGCACAGTAAAGAGCATCTCATCAAAGCTGGGTTTCAGATCGACCGCACGCAGTCGGTGAACAAGACCCGGCTCTATACCTTTGCCGACGACGGGGCGGGGAATCCGACCGGCGACCTGCTCAGTCTCAACGCCGACAATCGTCAGATCGGGTATCGGCAGGAGTTTTGGATTCAGGATCAGTGGAGCCCGAACGACAAGTGGACTTTCAACCTGGGCCTGCGCGGAGATGCCGTGCAGTATTTGCGGAACGAAGGCCAGATCAGTCCGCGGCTCGGCGCCACCTATAAGTATGACCAGTCGAACGTCTTCCATGCGTTCTATGGCCGGATGTTCACGCCGCCGAACTTGGAAGCGATTTCATTTGCGAAACTGAACACGCTTGGGACCAGGGCGCAGCCGGAGGATGTGACCAACAATACGGTGCGGGCCGAGCGCGCGCATTATTTCGAAGTCGGCAGTTACCATGCGTTGAATCGCTACGCCACCCTGCAATTCACCGGCTGGTACAAGCTCAGCAACTTCCTGTCGGATGCCGGGCAATTCGGGACAACCCCGCTCTTGAATTACTTCGCGTTCGAGCGCGGCTGGCAGCGCGGGATCGACGGCGCGTTGAAGTTGCAGTTGACCGACAATCTGACCGCGCGAGGCAACGTGGCCTGGGGACAATGCAAAGGGTACGGATTGCAGTCCGGGCATTTCCTGTTGGAGGCCAAGGAAATCGCCGACATCAATTCCCGGGGCGGAGTGTTCTGTGATCACATGCAGACACTGACAAGTTCAGCCGTGGTGACCTACAAATTCCTGGAGCGAACGACCATGACCGGCCAGATGTTGTTCGCGTCCGGGTTACGGTCCGCCGAAAATGAGGAGGCGAAGACCAATTCTACGCACAGTCCCTCCTACACCATCTATAACCTGTCCATTGCCCATGTGTTTCCATTGCCGTGGGAAGGGCAGAAGTTTCTCTTGGGATTCGACATCATCAATCTGTTGGATCAGAAGTATTACATCAACCAGGGCGAGGGGAGCATCGGTCTGGGTGTCGCCCATGCGGGGATGCCACGGTCGTTCTTTTCCGCGGT